>ENA-OQJN01000024-OQJN01000024.1-human-gut-metagenome-genome-assembly--contig:-NODE-24-length-76322-cov-4.226957_pt1 | contig 76322 bp, 70 predicted proteins | sample MGYA00242610_ERZ504777 | MGnify/ENA primary metagenome ERZ504777 (study PRJEB26092, sample SAMD00036350) | human gut metagenome | host: Homo sapiens | study: EMG produced TPA metagenomics assembly of... | reverse complement strand
ACGGACAGCAAATCGACAACCTGATTCGGGGTGCTTACGGCAGCAAGATCAAGGTGTTCGACCAGACCATTTCCCGGTCTGTCCGTGCTGCGGAGATCAGTGCCGTAGGCAAGAGCATCTACCAGCACGACCCCAAAGGCAAGGTGGCAGAAGCCTATAAATCTCTGACCGAGGAGGTGATGGCGAATGCCGAAAGGCAGCTTAAACGTGTCGCTGAAAGGGGCAGATGACATTTTCTCCACGGAAGAATCCCGACAGGAACAACAATGGGAACAGGTTCAGCAGATTCCCATCGGAGAGCTGTTCCCTTTCAAGAATCATCCCTTTAAGGTCTTGGATGACGAGTCCATGCAGCGCACCGTAGAAAGCGTAGAACAGTACGGTGTGCTGTCTCCGCTGATTGCCCGCCCCAGACCAGAGGGCGGCTATGAGATCATCTCCGGGCACCGCCGTCAGCACGCAGCCCAGCTTGCAGGGCTGGATGCCCTGCCTGTCATCGTCCGCAATATGGATGATGATGCCGCAGTTTTGCTCATGGTGGATAGCAATCTCCAGCGTGAGAATATCCTACCCAGCGAAAGGGCCTTCGCCTACAAAATGAAGCTGGAAGCTCTAAAAATCAAGGTGCTAGGTCGGATTTAACTTCGGTGCAAGTTGCACCGAAGTTGAGCACCGAAAAAATTGGCGAAGAAGTGGGCATGAGTAAAGATAAACCAAAGACCAGCTTCTGTCTGCCACACGGTTCAACATCTCTGCAATTACCGAGCAGCTTTCCATTCTGGTGCTGTCCTACGATTCCTTCCGAGGCAAAAAAGAGCAGCTCAAGGCACGGCAGGAGAACAGCAGTCTGGCACAGTTGGCGCAGGCTCTGGGCACTCCCACCCATCCGGTGGAGGATGCCGACCCCACCGCCCTGCTGCAAATCATCAACCAGCTTCGCCCGGTGGTGATCGTGGACGAAAGCCATCATGCCCGCAGCACTCTGAGCAAGCAGATGCTCCGGGACTTCAACCCTCGCTTTGTGCTGGACTTGACTGCTACCCCTAGGTACTTATGAAAAGAGATGTGCTTTTACAGGATGTAGTTAATGTAGAAGATCTCTTTTCAAAGGTAACAAAGTAAAAATAAAACCAAATGGAGCATAAATGAGCTTTTTGGAGTGGAAATGAAAAATTGAAAAGTATATAATGGGTTAGACAAAACTAATCTAGGAGGTATATTTATGAATCGACAATCTTCTAAATTGCAGGCAAAAGACCTGATTACCGTAGGTATTTTTACTGCAATCTACTTTGTAGTCTTTTTGGCTTGCGCTATGTTAGGGTTTATTCCGGTTTTCCTACTGGCTATGACATTCTATGGCCCAATCATTACCGGGATTCCTTTCATGCTCTACTTAACCAAAATCAAAAAATTTGGCATGGTAACAATTACAGCAATTATCTGTGGGATTCTCATGTTTGTATTTGGCATGGGATATTTTACAATGTTTACCGCACTGATCTTTGGTCTTGCGGCTGATTTCATTTTGAAAGCCGGGAACTATACCAGCAAAAAGAATACGACATTAGCCTACGCTGTTTATAGCATTTGGTTTATTGGCAATTACATACCGCTTTATCTGACGAGGGAATCCTATTTCGCAGATTTAGTGTCTGGTTATGGACAGGAATATGTTGATACGCTTCGCGCCTATACACCTGGCTGGATGTTCCTTGTTTTACTGGCGGCCTGCTTCATCGGCGGATTGATCGGAGCCGCATTGGGAAAAGCTGTTCTGAAAAAGCATTTTGTCCGGGCAGGTATTGTTTAAGTGTCTGCTGGTCTGATTTCAGGCAACGAAAATACAGTACGCTTTACACTTGACCCACGCACAAAATTGGCTCTTGTAGCCACAGTATGCACCATTATGATAAGTGGCAGGGTTGGTGGAATCATGACCGTCATTCATCCTGTGCTGGCGTTGGTTCCATTTGCCCTGCTGCTTTTGTCTGGCCGTGTAAAAGCTGCTGTTTCTTATCTCTTAGCTTATGCCGCCGCATATAGTATGATTTCTTTCGTTATGCCTGTAACAAGTGGAATGATAAGTATTCTGATCGGAGCAACCGCTGGCATTATTTACCGAATGATGCCGAGCCTGATCACTGGATATTTTGTGGTAAGTACAACAAAGGTCAGCGAGTTTAACGCAGCTATGGAACGTATGCACATTTCCAGTAAAATAACGATTCCTATGTCAGTTATGTTCCGTTTCTTTCCGACCATTAAAGAGGAGAGCGCAGCAATCAAGGACGCTATGCACATGAGAGGAATCAATTCTTTGCGTAATCCTATGGAAATGTTGGAGTATCGTATGGTTCCCCTTTTAATGTCAATTGTAAAAATCGGGGAAGAATTATCTATTTCCGCACTGACAAGAGGATTAAGCGGAGATACAAAACGCACAAATATTTGTGAGATCGGTTTTCATCTTTCTGACCTGTTGTGTTTTCTGTTATGTATTGCCTGCTGGATATGCTTTGTGCTTCATGTAGGGGGTATGATATGATTCAACTTGAAAACGTGACCTTTACTTACAATGGAAGTGAGGAAAAAGGGAACCTGAAAAATATCAATCTTTCCATCCGGCAGGGAGAAGTCATACTTCTCTGCGGAGAATCCGGCTGTGGAAAGACTACGCTGACACGATTGATAAACGGGCTTATTCCGTGGTATTATGAGGGAGAATTAAATGGGATTGTCAAGGTGGACGGCAAGGAAATCCGGGAGCAGCCATTACATATTTTGAGCCGGAAAATCGGTTCTGTCTTTCAGAATCCCCGCAGCCAGTTTTTTAATGTTGATACCACCAGCGAGATTGCGTTTAGTTGTGAAAATCAAGGACTTCCAGAAGATGAAATCCGTGAGCGAATCCATCAGACGGTTTCTTTGTTTCAGATTGAAAATCTGATCGACCGGAATATTTTTCATTTATCAGGTGGTGAAAACAAAAAATCGCCTGTGCGTCTGTATCTGCCGGGAACCCTGAAATTTTTGTTTTGGACGAACCATCTTCCAATTTGGATGTAGCGGCGATTGAGGACTTAAAGCATATCATTTCATGCTGGAAATCTGCCGGAAAGACTGTCATTATCGCAGAACACCGGCTCTATTATCTTATGGAATTGGCTGACCGCATTATTTATATGCAAAACGGTGAGATACGCCGTGAATGGACAACGGCTGATTTTTTAGGACTGTCCCAAAGGGAAGTAGAAAATTTAGGGCTGCGACCCGCCAGTCTAAAACAGATTTATGAATTGCATATAGAAAAATCCTCTGGTTCCGGCGTTTATCAATTAAAGCAGATGGATTTTGCCTATAAAGGGGAACAGCAATCGTTACATATTCCTGCGGTAAATTTTACAAAAGGGACAGCGATTGCAGTCATTGGTAAAAATGGCGCGGGAAAGAGTACCTTTCTCCGCTGTCTGTGCGGTTTAGAAAAAAGATGTTCCGGGGAAGTGCAGGACAATGGAAAATCGTACTCTTTGCGTAAATGGGCGAAAAACTGTTATCTTGTTATGCAGGATGTCAACCATCAGCTATTTACAGAGAGTGTGTTTGATGAAATTGTTTTGGGGGCTGATAATGCAGACACAAATAAAGTAGAACAGGTTATGGAACGCCTTGACCTCATTTCGTTTCGTGAAAGACATCCTATGTCATTATCTGGTGGGCAAAAACAACGGGTAGCCATAGCCGGTGCTATTTTTTCTGATAAGAAAATGCTTCTATTAGACGAGCCTACAAGTGGCTTAGACTTCCGGCATATGGAACAGGTGGCGGAACTTATGCAGCAGCTTAAACAACAAGGAAAAACGCTGTTGATCGTGACACATGACCCGGAATTTATTCTAAAGACCTGTGACAATATTATCCGTATAGAGGACGGAACAATCGCAGAGCAATACAGCCTTGATACTGCTAAAAATGGGAAAGCTGTTAGATTTTTTCCACTTATATTAGTGAGAGAAAATAAGTTAGAAAGTAAGGTGACGGAATGGGTGAAACGAAAAAAAAGCCGTATTATAAATCAGATACTTGCGAAGTGAGCCGTATGGAAAATGAAACCGGCGACGGGATTTCTACGGCCTTTCGGGTGTTCCCCGGTATTTATCTGCTTCATTCTGATTTTCATATGCAGGAGTGTCCTACGGTTAAAAGTGACGACGCTGATATTCTTTGGCTGGATTTTTGCAGGGAGGGCCGTGTAGAATGGGAAATTTCCAAAGATAAATACGTTTATCTGGAATCAGGAAACTATGTGATTGATATTCGGGCGGGACGTAAATTTACCCTCCACTTTCCAATGGGACATTACCACGGAATCAGCCTGCGTATTCACATGAAAGAAGCAAATCAGGCGTTGGCAGACTTTATAAAGGGTGTAAATATTGATGTTTATACCATCAGGGATAAGTTTCTTTCAGAGGGGCAGCCCTTTATTACAAAAGGAAATGAAATCATCCATCATATTTTCGAGGAAATTGAGCAAGTACCGTGGGATAGCAGCGGCGAATACTACAAGATCAAGGTATTGGAAATCCTGTTTCAGTTAAAAAACATGGAACGCCCCAAAGAACAGATCGAGAGGCCCTACTTTGTGAAACAGCAGGTTGAAATTGTGAAAGAAATACGCGATTTTATTACCGCTTCTCCAGAACAGCATTATACGATGGAGGAATTGTCCAAACGGTTTGAAATACCTGTTTCCAGCCTGAAACGCTGTTTTAAGGGCGTATATGGAACGGCAATCTATTCTTTCATGCGTTCTTACCGTATGGATATGGCAGGTCATTTGCTGGCGGAAACCGGCGAAACCGTAGCTGCGATTGCGGCTAAAGTGGGTTATACAAATTGCAGTAAATTTTCAGAAGCATTTAAGGAGGCCACGGGAATGACGCCGATTGATTATCGTAAATTCAAAAGCCATCGGGAGTAGGTTTGAGCCGTAGAGAGTGGATGAAAAAATAAATACCAGTACAATAAGTGGTAGGTTAGAAAGAGCTAATCTATCACTTATTTTTTTGATTGCGAGGTGTTCAAAATGAAAACTTCTGACAGTAGAACAAAGTTGCTGACAGAACGCCCAATACCTCTTATGATTTCCCTTTGTGTTCCTGCGGTAATCGGTATGCTGGTAGTTGGGCTGTACTCTTTTATGGATGGAGTATTTGTAGGGCAAATGGTAAGTACAGCCGGTGTAGGCGCGGTATCTGTTTCCTACCCGTTTACTTTGATTAACAACGGGCTTGCGATTATGGTAGGCGTCGGCTCCGCTTCGGTATTATCGCGGGCTATTGGAAAAAAAGACCAGGCCACAGTTGACAAAATCATGGGTAACCTGATTATGATGATTGTTGTCTGCTCCCTGATTATTACTGTGATCGGAACGGTATTTACCCGTCAGATTTTGCTTCTTTCCGGCGCTTCCGGGGAAACTCTGTCCCTTGCAGTAAAGTATCTTAGAATTGTCTTTTTAGGCTCTGTATTTGTAAACTTTTCACAGGCGGCTAATATGGTAATGCGCGGCGAGGGCTTATTGAAACGCGCCATGACAATTATGGGAATCGGCGCAGTTTTGAATATTGTCCTTGACCCTATTTTGATTTCCCTGCTGAATCCATTGGGAATGGGAATTGAAGCGGCAGCTTATGCAACAATCTTCTCCCAATTTGTTCAGGCAGCAATCACACTTTGGTATTTCGTGAAAAGAGCAAAATGTCCGTATCTGTAAAATCCGGTTTGAGCGTACTCTGGTGCCAGAGATTGTCGGCGTGGGAATTTCTGCTATGTTAATGCAGGTTACAACCTTGCTTCAGCAAACAGTTCTCTATAACGTAGCCGCTAACTATGGCGGTGATACATGGCAAACCTTATTAGGTGTTGCCCTGCGTATTCAGTCTTTTGCATTTATTCCTGTTTGGGGAATCAGCCAGGGATTCCAGCCCGCCGCCGGGACAAATTATGGAGCAAAACAATATGACCGGGTAAAAACGCTCGCAAAAGTTTTTATGATTGGCGCGACGTTAGTTTCACTCCTGTTCTATATTCCCATTGAACTTGCACCGAAAGCCGTTATGTCTTTGTTTATTACTGACCCGGCGATTGTAGATCAGGGAGTGGCAAATTTCCGTATCTTCTTTAGCTCTTATATTTTGCAAGGTTCCATGATTGTGATTATCACGCTGTTGCAGGCATTGGGACGGGCGAAAAAAGCCAGTATCATGTCGCTTCTTCGGCAGATTGTTCTTTTTATCCCATGCGTCATGATTTTGCCTATGATTGCTGATATGGGTATCAGAGGCGTTTGGGCGGCTCCCGCAGTAGTGGATGTCATTATTTTTATTATCTGCGCCGGAATTGCGGTTATTGAATTTCGCAGAATGTCCCTATTGAAAAAGGAGGTGTGCTGAAATGGAACAGAAAAAACAATCTTTTATGCAGGCATTGGATGAATTTATACGCCCTAATCGTCAAGGCTATCTATTTTCTGTACTTACCAGCATTTTAGGTGTGGCTTGTAGTATTGTTCCCTATATTTGCGCTGGCCAGATTATAACGGAACTGATTCAGGGCCAAACATCTGTGCGGAAAATTTTACCGTGGGTATTATTTGCACTTGCAGGATATTTCCTAAAGGTATGCTTTTCAAACCTATCAACTTCTCTGTCGCACAAAGCTACATTTTCTACATTGGAGGCTTTAAGAAAAGCTATGGTAGAAAAATGGCAGCGCGTCCCTATGGGATATTTTCAAAATAATACTCTGGGAAGTTTGAAAACATCCTTTGTTGATCGTATCGACAGTATGGAGCCAATTTTAGCTCATATGTTCCCGGAAATGACAGCAAACCTTTTGGTTCCTGTCGCTATTTTAATCTATCTGTTTTTGTTGGATTGGCGTATGGCCTTAATTTCTTTAATTGTTCTTCCCATAGGTTTTGCTTTACAGATGGGATGTATGAAAGGATTTGCAGAGAAGTATAAAGAACAGATACGAATTACAAAGAAATTAAATACAACACTTATTGAATATGTCAATGGAATTGAAGTTATAAAAGCCTTTAATCAGTCGGCTACATCTTATCAAAAATTTACTGACGCTGTAAATGAAAACGCCGCATTTTATGTAAATTGGATGCACGACACGCAAAAATATATGGCAAGTAGCCGCGCTGTTATGCCTACGGTTCTCGCTACGGTTCTTCCCTTTGGCGTGCTTTTCTACTTGCAGGGTTCTCTTTCTGCGTCTGCCTTTGTTATGATTATGATTCTATCATTGGGAATTATAAAACCGTTATTGGCCGTTGTAGATTATACGGATAATTTTGCCATGTTAGGTACGATTGCCGGGGAAGTCCGCACAATATTGGACGCGCCGGAGCTGATACGCCCAGCACAGGAAATCAAGATAACAGATACAGCAATTTCTTTGGAAAATGTTCGATTCCATTATAATGCAAATACAGAAGTTTTGCATGGAATTGATTTGAACATTATGCTAGGAACAGTAACTGCGTTAGTCGGAGCGTCGGGCAGCGGGAAATCGACGATTGCCAAACTGATTGCAGGTTATTGGGATGTTACGGACGGTTCTATTAAGTTAGGGAATATTGATCTGCGAAATATTCCTGCGAAGCAGTTGACAAATCTTATTGCTTACGTTTCGCAAGACAATTTTCTCTTTGACGATACCATCCGCGAAAATATCCGAATGGGAAATCCCAAAGCCACAGATCAGCAAGTCGAACAAATGGCGAAAGCGGCAGGATGTGATGAATTTATCCGTGAGCTGCCCGCCGGTTACGATACAAAGGTTGGAGAAAGCGGCGGCCAGCTTTCTGGCGGAGAGCGCCAAAGAATTGCGATTGCCCGCGCTATGATGAAAAATGCGCCAATTATTATTCTCGATGAGGCGACCGCCTACGCTGACGTTGAGAATGAAGCAATTATGCAGGAAGCGATTGCAAAGTTGATTACAGGAAAAACCTTGCTTGTTATTGCACATCGGTTGTCTACAATTACGGACGCAGACAATATTGTAGTTGTTGAAAATGGTAAAATTGCGGCTCAAGGCCAACATTCTTATCTCTTGAAAAATTGCGACTTGTACCGCAAAATGTGGGCGGCCAATCAGGAAGCCGCAGATGAAAAGGAGGCGGTATTATGATTCGGACATTAAGAAAAATATGGGCTTTCTCTGGTTCCCAAAAAGGCGTGTTGGCAAAGGCTCTTATCGCAAGTATATTAAATGCTGTTTTTGAATCGCTGAAATTCGGAGCTATTATGATTGCGCTTCAAACAATTTTAGGAAACCAGATCGTTAGCCATCCAGTTTTCGCTATTTCTGGCATTATGTTGATTAGTATTTTAGGAAAAGCTGCTACTGGCTTTTTCAGTAATCAGGGCATGACGGAAGCAGGTTACTATATGTGCGCTGAAAAAAGAACACATATTGCGGATTTGATGAAATATGTACCTATGGGCTATTTTAATAAAACAAGCATGGGGAACATTACCGCTGTACTTACTTCTGTTATGGGCGATATTGAAAATACGGCTCCCCGTTCTTTAATATTGATGTTCGGTGGTTTTATTCAGGCTGTTATCGTATCTATTGCACTCCTGTTTTTTGACGTGCGGATTGGTCTGGTTATGCTTATTGGAATTGTATGCTTTCTATTTGCTACTTCCCTTTATAATAGGCGGGTAGGGAAAAACGCCCCTCAAAAACAAAAGGCACAGACAGAACTTGTAAAAAATACGATGGAGTTTTTAGGCGGAATCAGTGTTATTAAATCCTTTGGGCTAAAGGGCCGTAATTCTAATATTATGCGTTCCGTTGAAAACAGTACAAAAGAAAATCTAAATCTGGAATATGCGATTATTCCTTTTACCATGTTCCAAGAAATGATTCTTTATGTGTTTGATATAGCGATTATCGCATTGGCAATCAGCTTTTACTTTTCTGGCACAATGGCTTTAGCAGACTGCTTGTTAATGATTGTTGCCGCATTTATGGTATATGCTTCTCTGCTCTCAGCTGGAAATATGGTTGCCGCATTGGGCCTGATGGATGTCGCTATGGAGCAAGTAGAAGCCCTTGATAACACGCCGCGTATGGACTTTAATGGAAAAGAAATCTCGGTAAAAAATACAGATATTACTCTCTCTGATGTTTCCTTTTCCTATGACAAGAGCGAAACCTTACAACATATATCGTTCCGTATTCCAGCCAAAAGTTTTACAGCGATTGTAGGGCCATCCGGCAGCGGAAAGTCAACCCTTTGCCACTTGATTTCCCGATTTTGGGATGTGAACCACGGCAGCATTAAGTTAGGCGGAATTGACATCCGTGATTATACTCTGGATAGTTTGCTGGCGAATATAAGCATGGTCTTTCAAAATGTTTATTTGTTTCAGGATTCTGTTATCAACAATATTCGCTTCGGAAAACCAGACGCTACAATGGAGGAAGTAGAAGCGGCTGCGAAAGCGGCTTGTTGCCACGATTTTATTATGTCTTTACCCAATGGATATGAAACAATCATTGGTGAGGGCGGTTCTACTTTATCTGGTGGAGAGCGTCAGAGAATCTCGATTGCCAGAGCTATTTTGAAAAATGCGCCTGTGATTATCCTCGATGAAGCGACTTCCAGCATTGATCCAGAAAATGAGCGGCAGCTTCAAATGGCGATTGAGGAATTAACAAAAGAAAAGACAGTAATTATGATCGCACACCGCTTGAAAACAATTCGTGGTGCCGATCAGATTATTGTGCTGGACAAGGGAAAGATCGTCCAGACTGGTACGCACAAAGAATTGCTTGCACAGCCGGGAATTTACTCTGATTTTATCGCGATTCGGCAAAAAGCAATCGGTTGGAAACTATAATGACTACGAATCAGTAGGCCGGGGGTTCGAGTCCCTTCCATCGCACCAAAAAATGCCGTGAGATCGAAAGATTTCATGGCTTTTTGTTTTTTGCAACACAGCTGCACGGTTTTTGCACGGTCGGTGCACGGTTCGTGTTTTCTGTGTTGAATTATGTAGGGCGCGGGATTGCATTGCAATCCGTGCCCTTTTTTGCATTCAGGTCAACAGTGCAAGGCGAAGCTGTGCCTTCGTTTCAGGGTCTGCATCTTTCAGGAGCTCCAAAAGCGCGGCCATGGAGAGCGCTGTGTTCCCCTGGACAGGCGGAGTTTGGGCGCTGGCTTCTGGTTTGGCGTAGAAAGAATTTTCAAACTTTTTGCCCAGCTCCATGCGGGAAGACTGCTGGATATGGGCGTAAGTGTTAACCAGAAGATCCGCACTGGCGTGGCCGGTTGTTCCCTGCACAGATTTGATATCGCCGCCCGAGATCATCAGCTGGTAGGTGGCGCTGGAATGTCGCAGCCCGTGGAAGACGATGCGGGGGAACTCCGGGTGAGCGTCCTGCCATTTGAGGAACTTTTTGCGGATCAGAACGGGCTCCACGGCCTGACCATTGGGCAGGCGGAGAAGCATTCCGCTGTCGTGGTAGCGGTCTGGGGAGCGGGCCTCGTCTTCTTTCAGCCGTTCCAGCCAGTGTTTCAGTTCCTCCCGGAGAGCGGCGGTCAGAAAGATATTCCGGCAGGAGGACTCGGTTTTGGTGCTTTTCAGTATGAGAGAAGTTTTGCTGCCTTCCAGTTTATCGGGAAACTCCTTGATGATACAGTTGCCATCCACCTGAAGCAGGGCGTTTTTCTGAATGCGCTGCATGGACTTGTTGACCGAGAAAGTGCCGACCCCACCGGCGGCGTCAAAATCGATGTCCTCCGGGGTCAGTCCAGCAACCTCCCCTTCTCGCAGCGCGCCCACCAAGGTCAGGTGGACAGCTAGGTGGAGGATGGGGTCCTCCATGCTGGCCAGGGCCGCCCGCATTTCTTCCACTGTCCAGATGCTTCGTTCCTGGGTGGTCTTTTTGGGGCCTTCCAGAGGGACGGGGCTTTTCAGAAGGATTCCCCATTCCACCGCATAGAGGAACGCGGTGTGAAGCAGACGATGAACCTCATGGATGGTGGTGCCGGACAGCAGACGCTGTTTCTGCTTGGGGGTGAGCTTCTGCTTTTTGCCCTCAACATACTGCCCACAGGGCGTTTTGCTCAGGGTACTGTACAGGTTCTCCAGGTGATAGGGCTTCAGCTTCTGCATCTCAAAGTTGCCGATATAGGGGAGGATGAGATTCTGGATGGTGGACAGGTTGGACTGGTAGGTTTTGGGAGCCCACTTATGCTTGGTGCATTGTTTGGGCAGCCAGTTCATCAGGAATTCACCGACCGTTATAGTGGACGGAATCAGGAAAGTTCCGCTTGCAAGCTCGTGTTCCACCTGCTTTTTGCGGTTCATCGCCTCCTCTTTGGTGGGAAAGCTCTCCCATTTGTCGCAGCTTTTGCCGTGCTCATCGAAATAGGTGTAGCGGACGCTGTAGGAGCTGCCGCGTTTGGTGATATATGCCATGCTGTGCCTCCTTGATCAAGCGGCCCGGAACAGCCAAGCGTCGAAACTGTCCTTGGGAATGCGGATGCTTCCGCCTACCCGGAGGACACGAAAACTCACCGGTGGTGTTGCAGAAGTTATAAGCGGAGCGCAGGCTGATGGCCAGCATCTGCGCCACTTCCTCCACCGTGTACACGCAAGTCTTTCGACTCGGGCTGTTTCAGGTCAGAGATTGGAGACTTGACGGCATTGTTTTGGGTGACCAATTCCATTGTACCGGGATTTGCGGCGCTTTGCTAAGGTTTCAGTGTTAAAATGATCGTTCTTACAAACATTCTTCATGGCATTTCTCCTTTTTGATTCAAAGTTCTGCGGTGCGGTGGGAGGCTTTGGGCTTCGCGTATTCTTCTAAAACTTCCGGCGGAATTCGCTCCAATACGGCGAGGGCCTCCTCATACTCCCGCTGGAGCTTGGCATCCTCCAACTTTTTCAGAACGCTCTCGTGGGTCGCCTCCTCCAGGGACTCCGAGAGCTTTTTGTTTTTCCGCTTGAGTTTCTCATTCTCAGCCTTGGTACTGCTGAAGGCTGTACTGTACTTTTTCAGCTGGGTCCGCATTTTCTCCACGGCTGGGATATAACCGTCCAGCAGTTCGGAAATCTCAGCGGCCCGCTTCTTGCCGTTCAAGGGGCCGATGCCGGTGAGCAGTTGGTCCAGCTTTTGGCGCTGCTGGGTGAGATGGGTCATCTCCTTGAAGATACGAGGCGGGATATGGTCGCGGCCCGTCTGGCTTGCACTCTCGCCGCGCTCCAGGTCGGGGTATTTAGCAACCATGTGCTCCCAGAACTTGTCCTGCCACCAGGTCAACTTCTTTTTGTTACCAACGATCTCTTTGGCGCTGAGTCTGCCATCTGGCGTCAAGGGGACAAAAGAAAGGTGCATATGGGCTGTTTTCTCATCCATATGCACCACGGCGGAGATGATAGTTTCTCTGGATTGGTATTGCACAAAGAAGCGGAGTGTTTCCTCAAAATACTGCCGGATTTCGGGCAGCTTCTTGCCCTTGAAGAACTCCGGTGTAGCGGTGAACAGCACCTCTACCACCCGGACACTGTCCTTTCGGGTGCGGCATCCAGCGGCGCTGATCTGGCGCTCAGCCTCAGCCCGGTAACGTTGGGGTGGTTCGATCAGGTGGAAGTTATGCTTGCTGCGGGAGAGGTCAATATCGGGATTACTGGCGTATCTTTCTTTTCTGCGTTCGTTATGGGCTTCGATGTTGGTGATCTCTGGCCCCTTGTACTTGGCAAAGCGCATGATGGCGTATTGTGGTTGGCTCAATGGCGGCCCTCCTTTTTGGCAATTCAATCGTATTGATGACGGACATTGTAAAGCTCCTTTCATTCATGTGGATGGATAGGCTTTGATGATCGAGGTGGTGGTGTTCCATTTGAACACCGCCAAAAAATCAAGTGTTCATTTTGAACACTTGATTATAAGTCTAATAACCGAGACAACTGTGCTCCCCAAATTAAGTTATCAAAATGATAACTTGATCCAACGGGCACAGCATGGTAGATTTAACGTCCAAACTTTAACTTACTGATTTTGCTTTTGAGATAAAACGATCTGCTTTTCAGTTGGTCAAAATGACCAACTGATATTTATTGGTTACAAGATACTGACCTTTTTATAGAGGAAAAAGGAGATAACTGAAATCAAGTTCTCAAAAATGGGAACTTGATCGGAACCGGTTGGTCTGGGTCAAAATGACCCAGACCACTTCAGCGCCATAAAGGATTGCGTATATAGCGCGTTTTGGGGCTTTTCGCTATGTACGTGCGTACGGGGGTGATGCGTACATAGCAGTGGAAGGTGAACACCTCGGTATTCCAGAAAATCAACGGACAAAATCTGTCCGTTGATTTTCTCACATCTACCGCGAAGTTCTGTTGTGCAAGATCAAGTGGTCAAAATGACCACTTGATTACAGGGATTGGACCAAAGCAGATGCACTTCCAAAAAGGTTATACAATAAAAAGAATGTGGACATTTTGTCCACACCTACTTCAGACCGTTAAAGATTCCTTGCGAGAAGCGGTGGCACTGGACATTTTGTCCAGTGCCATCAAAACCGAGTTGTCGCCGTGACAACTCGGACAAACCTGTGTGGTTGTGGACAAAAATGTCCACAACCACTTTAGTGTCGTAAAGGATTCGTGTATATGGTGCGTTTTAGGGTTTTCGCTATGTACGTGCGTACAGAACTTGTACATACGTACATAGTAAAAAGGCCAAGTTTCCTCTTATACAGGTTTTTGGCCGTTCCCAAAATGGGAACAGCCACTTCAATCATAAAAATATGGGTCGGTGACTCGCCGACCCCTTGCTGGCAGGGTAAGGGCGTTGTGAAGCACGACATCCATCTGACTTGGAGCGTTTTAACTTGGTTGTGACCAATTTGGTCACAGCCACTTCAAGGGAGTAACAAACGGTTACGCCCTCTGAAGCCTTTCGCCGGATGCGTCTGTACGGGCCTCGTACATACGTACATAGCGAAAAGGCCAAGTTCTCCCATATACAGTTTTATCCCCAGAGGGAAGTGGGCATCTCAGGCCGTACAAGTGCCTCAATTCCCAGATAGCCCCATACGCGGCGGCCTGCTGAGTTGGCGATGTTGTTGGTGTGCTCCAGGTTGTACTTTTTCAGGTTGGCAATCACGGCATCGCTGAAGCTCCGGGCTTTCAGAGCTACCAGGTTGTTCTCCTCACACCACATCTTATAAATGGTATAGAGGTCTTTGGAGCTAATGCAGGCATCCGCCTTGAGCCGAATATAGTCCTCGGCCTCCATGAAATCGAAGAAGTTGTTGTTGTCCCGCTTGACCAGCTCCCGGTTCTGCCGGGCGCGGTCACTCTCAGTAAACTTGAAGCCGTTCCTGACCAGACGCTGCAACCCCTCGAAAGCCCACAGGAAAATTCCCTCGGCCTCGGCGGCCATCTTCTCGGCGATGTCAGGGTCATCTACCCGGTCGGCGGGCTTGTCCCTGGTGGTCAGGACCAGTTGCCGCCGATAGAAGCCGTCGCTTCGGTCGTACAGGGCTTGTAAGTCTCCATTGCTGAAAGCCAGCAGCCGGGCATACATCCAGCCCTGGTAGCTCTGCTTGCCTTTACGCTCCAGGTCCATCTGCCCCTGGGCCGTGACAATGGATTTGACGTAGTTGGTCTGCCGCAGGGCTTCCATCCGCATATCGTCGTCCACGCAGAGCAGGATGTGTTCCAGGTCGGCCCGGGCAAAACGGTTCTCAGAGATTTTGCCGATGCTGCCGTCCTTCATATTAGTGCCGAACAGCTTGGACAACACCACGCCGATCTGACTTTTGCCCTCGCCGCCCCGGCCCTTGATAACCATCATCCGCTGGCCCTTGTTGCTGGGAATGAGGCAGTAACCTATAAACTCCTGGACAGTCGGAATATCTTCCGGGTGGAGCAGATCAAACAGGAACCGCAGCCAGTGGGTAGGCTGGGCCGCTTTGGGGTTGTATCGGACCGGCAGCCGGTTGCGGATCACTTCCGGCTTGCCTTCCCGAAAGCTGCCGTTCAAGTTCAAGGTACCATTGGCCAGGTGGATACAGTTGGTGACTGGCGGGAAATCATCCACCTGGGCGGAGAGTTTCAGCAGGTCCAGAATGCTGCCTACCTTGCGGGCCACGTTGTTGCTGGCGTAGTCCTTCAGTTCCGCATAGATGGTACTCCGCAGAGGCATCTCATCTGTTACCCGGCCATCTTCGGTGAAAAAGAAACCATTGCAGAAAACAATTTTGTGGGTCGAAATGAAGGTCTCACAGAAAACAGATTCGTTGATCCGGTAGCCTTCTTCCAGCCAGACCGGGTCATTGGAGCTGGGCCAATATTTCTTGTTTTTCATGCAGCCTCCTCTCTGTCCAGGGTATTGAGGCGGGATTCGACCATCGGCAGAAGCTGACCGTCCAGCAGGCGCTTGGCAGCGGCTGCCTTCTTGGAGGTGGGCCCGAAGGCCAGGCAATCAATAAGGTCGTCCACAACGGCCATCATGTGCAGAGCCTCTACAAAATGCTCGTCCAGCGGTTCCTCCGGGGAGAGGGGAGCAAACTCTGTTTGCCACCGGGTCAGCAGGTCGCGGTAGTCGTGGAGGACCCGGAGACAGTAGAAGATTTCCTCTTGCTGGGTGTCTGAAGAGGCAGCGGCTGGCTTGGGCAGAGCGACTGCACCCGATGGAGGCTTGTCCGGGCTGAGTCCGAAGTCCTGGGTCAGCTTCCGGGCTGCCTGGAAGCTGCTGAGACCAAACAACTGGGCGGTAAGGTCAATGACATCGCCGGTGGCACCGCAGCCGAAGCAGTAATAATAGGTGTCATTCAGCTTCATGCTGGGGGTATGATCCTCGTGGAAAGGGCAGCGAGTCATCCAAGTAGTAGTGACAGGCAGGCCGTACAAGGCTGCGGTCTGCTTGACAGTGACGGATTCCTTTACGATTTTAAAAAGATTCATTTATACCTCGCTAATCTGGCATCTTATGGGCAGGGATACAGTACTTTGCCGTGGATAGAGGTGTACCTCGTTTCGGGGTACATCTGAGTCCATGACGAGTGAATTGGGTGCGTAACGTTTCGTTCCATACCTCCTTCCGCGAAAAAATAAGCCTGACTTCTCCTTTCGACTTTTTTCTTCTTGAGCCTGAGAGGGCCTTCAATGTATAATCAAAAAAGTTCCATAAACTGTAACCCGGTTATGGGTTGTAACCGGATTCGGAACTACCCTTTCACTAATAGGAGAAATCCGGGGTGCAAAACGGAACCATTTTTTAAAATTTTCAAAAATTTTTTGGAGTGAGGTGGAGGCGTGGTAAATCGGTATGCGAGAGGATTTCAGGATGACAGATGGGATGATGAATCCAGCATCAGTTTGACGAATGAGGCGCTGGAACGAGCCGCTGCGGCAGAACGTAAGATTGAGTTGGAAATCGCCCTGGAGCATGACGAGCACCCCCTCCATGACGAAGAAGAGCTAGAAACCGAGGAGGAAGAAGCCTCGCTAACCAGTGAAAAGCGGCTGAAACGGGAAATCCGGGCGGAAGCCGTTCGGCGTCTGGAGGAAGCCGCCCGGACTGAGGCGGACTTTTCTGTGGTGATAAAGGAGTGGGACAAGCTGGACCAGAACCGGGAGCGCCGGGAACGGAATTACGAACACCTTCGGGGAGACTTGCCACTGGATTATCAGGCTGTTTCAGAACCCAAACTGATTCCCAGGTGGATGAATGACACGGCGTACCGGCAGATGATGGCCGGAAACTTTCTGGATATCCTATTTAACTGCCCTTATCAGATGCACCAGCTGACCGCTGATCCATTTATCTCGCGTATGATTGAGGAGCTGAGCGAGGATCACAAGGAAGTTCTGTACTTTCTCTCCCTGCGGCTATGGAGTGCTACCCAGCTTGCCTTAGCTCGTGAGCAGTCCGACCGCAATATCCGAAAACTAAGGAAAACCATTCATAGAAATTTACAGCGACAGATGTTTGACTACCTGCATAGTAAACGGGAGCGAGGTAGAAGTCTGACCCTGCGGGAACGCCAATTTATAGAGGAATATTCAGCCCTCGCAGAGGAACAAGGCAAAGATGTTGTGATTCGGCGGGAAAATAAGACGAACCGCAGAAAAGGAAAACCGCCCCTGGCGACAGGGACGGCTGAGGGGGAATAAATGCAGAATGAAGAACTTGTTTGAGCAATCCCGTTCTCATTGGGTGCGGTACGATCACTACGAGCTGAAAACGGCAAAAGACGGCAAACGGTACATCACCCCCGGCAAAGACACAAAGCCGGAGGTTTACAACCCGCTTAAAGAGGTTCCAGGCATCGTGCTGGACGCCCTGAATGTTGGAATGTTGATGATGAGCCGCAGCCCGGCGGTGGAAGTGGAGCGGGCAGTGTTGAAGTTTGTCACCCGGTATGGTTTATTGGGTCTGATGACCGCTCTGCCCACCACGCCGGCCTTTATGGACTATGAGGCGGTTTACCTGCCGAAGAATCATTTCCTGAAAGAGGAATCCATGGACACCGACCGGTATCTGGCTCTGTTTTATCCCTTTGACCAGCTGGACTTGGTGAAACGGGGAATTGAATCCGCCTGGAAGGTTTCCAGGGACCGGACGATGGTTGCCCTGACCATGACCTTTATGGATGAACCCATGGCAAAAACTATGAGCTTCCAGCGGCAGTATGCGGAGCCTTATGACTGGGTCGCCCAGCAGTTCAAGGACTGGGCTTTCACGCTGACCACCTCTATCTTGTACTACCAGGACTACCGTCTAATAGATCAAGACACCCGGGAATTGTACCAAAAAGCCATGGCTGCGTTCGGTGGGATTGCCCCCAGCTACCATATCGAGCTGCTGGACAAGCCCACCATTTACTGGGATTTTCACTCCCTGCTGCTGGGTATCCAGATGATGTTCAGCTTCATGCTGGTGGACGAGGAACATCCACTGCGACTGTGTAAGAACTGCCAGAAAGCATTTCTGGGCAGTCATGTCAACACCACCTTTTGCAGTCCCCAGTGCAAGAACCAGTACAACGTCCACAAGAGCCGGGAAAAAGCCAAAGGTGACCGGGCAGAAAACGAATGAATCCGCTGCGGCGGGGCTTTATATACCTTTGTTCCGCAGACAGCAAAAGGCTGGCAGCCTATGCTTTTGGGCACAAACTGCCAGCCTTTCTTTGTCGCTGTTGCTGCCCGCAGGGGCACCTTTCGTACAGAGGAGCGAGGCGGGATAGCTCCCCCAGCTGCCGTCTGCTGCACAAAGGTATAACACACTAGACTTTGTAACCAAAGTCGTGTGCCACGAAACCCCGGCACGGTTTCTTTGGATTCTTCCGGCTATCGCGTTGCCTCCCGGCTTCAGGCAATAGCAGATGCGGGCGTCAACTCGTACACATGATCGAACTGAGCTTTGCGCTTATCACCAAAACATTCTGGTTGCCACAGCAATCAGGTTTCAGGGCAGAAGACATCTAAAGATGCTGAACTTCTGGATCGATCATACCGTCTTTTTTGAACGGCTTCATTCTAACTGGGGTTGAGGACGGTTAAGAGCCGCAGTACATTTTCCAATTTTCCCGTCGGGCCAGAATACAAGACGATTTGGACGGGAGACACAGTACATTTGATTATAACGCAGCATCCCGATTTTATCCAGATATGCAATATGCTTCGCAACCAACACCTCTTGAGTATCCTGGTGAAGGGGTGACAGATCGTGGGAGCCTTTGCCGCCCCAGTCACCAACTGCACAAACAAGTACATCGAAGCGTTTATCCTGTCCAAACAAACGGTAAAGGTAATCGTACCAACTGTAGTCCTCATCGCCGGCCAGAAGATTACGGCGTAGCGTGATATGGAAGGAGTACTCTTCCGGGGGCAACTTGGAAAGAGCGACCAGATTGTCAATGATGGTCCGCAGGGTTCCTTTGCCAGATACATGGGGCCGAGTCTTGTCATGGTTCCAACCATCAAGTGTAATTTGGTAGCTGGTAATTCCTGCCTGACAAAACTGACGGAACAGCTTTTCGTCCAGCAGATAACCATTGGTGGTCATCTTGGCAGTATACTGAAAGCCATGCTGTTTCTGCAAGTTCTGAATCATTTCAGAGACTTCCAATACAGTGTCTTTGCAAAGGATCGGTTCGCCTCCAAGCCATGCAAGCACAACCTGCTTATGCCGTGGGGCCTGCGCAGTGATATACTCTTCGATCTGATCCAGTGTGTCACGGGTCATACTGGCTGCCGGGTGGTTTTTGTGGCAGTATGAACACTGAAAATTACACCCTTCAGTAGGAATCAGTGTGGCCATGAAGACATCCCAATTGAATTTTTGAGGTAATATTGGCTTGGGTTGAATACAACTGAAATTTTCTCCTAGGCAATCGGAGATGTATCCAGACATCATATATAAGCCCTCTTGATATTGTAGACTAAAATTAGTTGCCGTTCTTTTTTCTTGAAGTGAAAGCAACCATGCGCTCTTCACAGAAAGACAGATGCCAATTCCAACTACGGTCATAAAAGCACCGAGGATGACAAAACAAGCCGTTGACCCGGCGCTCACCAGTAGTGATGAGCCAAACAGATAAAAAATTTCAGTAACATTGACGCCCATGTTGAAGACGGAAAGCAGCTCGGCGCGATTGTCTTCCCTGCCGGCAGCATCTACAATGCTGTTTTGGACTTCTCCCAGCAGATAGGATGGAATATCCAAAAAAAGCGGAAGGATCAGCATAAATAGGATAGTCCAAACCGGCACATTGACCAAGCCCAACACACCAAGGGCTATTCCACTCAGAATGAAAAACAGTGCCATCATTTGATTATAGTGTTCAGGCTTGGTACGGGCGAGAATCCGTTCGGACAGCAACTGAATTGCAGAATAACCCATAATAATTGCGGCGAGCCAGGTTTCATTGATCCCGCACAACTGCAGCTTCTCCGCATAGAAGAAATTGATCAGAATGCGGCCAATGTTCAAAGCTGCCAAAATCATTAGAAGCATCCATATCTTTTTCTGCTGAAACAACTGCGGATAGGGAATGTTTTCTTTTGGCGCGTTTCACTTCTGGGCTGCACTGTTTCCTTGGGGATTTTTAAAGAGGTAAAGACAGCAACAAGGTTTGCGGCAATCGTTGCCAGAAGCAGACCCTTGATGCCAATCAGCGTGTACAGGACCGCATAAGCTAGGGTACTGGCAAAAAATCCGACAGTTCCATAATTGGCGACATGTGCAGATTTTTCAGCGTAATGTTCCTTTGAAAACATAATATAAATATAGCCGCTCTGCGTCCCAGAAGAAAAGGAAGCCGCTGTGCCTTCGAGGATAGCCTGTAAAATAAACAGACTATAATTGCAGCTTACATGAGCCAGCAAGAGGCAGGTTCTCGAAATGAGCAGCGCGATCTGGTATAGTACCAACGTGGATTTATAGCCAATGCGATCGGTCAGCTTTCCGAGAGGAATCTCTGTGAGGAGGACCATAGTAGCCATAATTGCTTGCAAAATGAAGAATTGGCTGAGAGAGATTCCTGCAGTGGTTCGTACCAGTAGAGAGACTGGGGAGAAAAACACCAGCCCATTGAGCAGAGAGGTAAGGTCAAGTGCATCTGTTTTCAGCTTTGCGTTCATTTTGATTCACCTCGTTATATTTGGATTTAATATAAGGAATAAACAGTGTTTTCATGAAGTGAGAAAAAACTTCTTCTTCATATGTACAGCACTTTTTTGAAATCGATTTGGTGGGACAGCTGACATCCGCCACCGCAGAAGCCACCGATTTTACAATCCTTACACTCCGCATAAGAATTGCAGGTTACAGCGACGGGCCGATAATTTGTTAAATTTTCATAGGAAAAATCAAAAAGGCTGTACCTAGATCTACCAACTGTGCAAGTACAACGATATGTTTTCAGATTCATATCAACATAAAAAAACATTACTGGATGACGAAGTGCTCCAACAATAACTATGTGTTTGTTTATGCTCCCGCAAATTCAACTTTAGGCCCATTTTGTCGGCAAAGTTATAGCAGGTCTTTAAAAATGCCGCGTGAACATTGTCCGGGAGAGGCTTGCTTTGAAGCTCAGCGAGAATCTCACTTTCCATCATGATGTCAGGGAAATTTGTTTCATACAAACGATCATCTACTCGACCAATAGTCCACGCAAAGTTTTTATCCTGCAAAAGCTGTAACTTCTTCAAGTCATCCAGTGTATTCCAGATTTCTTTATGATTGTGCCTATCGATATTGGTTCCTAAGTCCACATGGATGCCGTAATGCAGAAGTGTCTTAATACAGCACAGGAGTTTGAAAGTTTCATTTGTATTGTTCCGGCTCGGATCAAGATCGTATCGCGTCATATAATTTAACGCCATACTGTCGATTGTGGGATAAATACCGCTGATGAAGCGACGATTGATGATAAATTTCTTCAAATAATACGAAAGGAAACTTCCGTTTGTGGTGATATGAACAGTGGTTTTGTGCTCTTGCAAAATTGGAGTAATTTTATCAATTACTTTCTCATTCTCGATCAGCAAGGGTTCGCCACCAAATAAACCCAGTCGAACGGTCTTGTTCGGATTTGCTTCCATATACTGTGCAATGATACTTAAAATTTTATCCAGAGTTTCATCACTGATAAGTTTCTTTTCCAAGGTTTTATCGTTTTGCTGATAGCAGTAAGTACAGTGCATGTTGCATTTATACGTAATTGTTAAGATGAAAGTGACTTCTTCGCTTGACTTGTTTGAGTCGGTTTCATCGCTATCCAGCATTTTGTGGTATACTTCTTCGCTCACACCATGGTGGAGGAGATCTTTTGAGATGAGGAAACATCTATTGCTGTACGTATCAACAATAACACATTTTTCGGAATCAACATCTTCTAAATATTTATTTCCAAGGACCTGTGTCAGATCAAAATTCCCCTGTGCGTCTTTGGTTTCCACAAGCGTTCCGTTTTTCAATTCATAAAACATGGTTCCATTATACAGAAAAATCCCAAGAAGCAAACATTTGCTCCTTGGGAAACCGTCACTGATCAGTAGAGGCGGTGCCCGTTGTCATCATCGCAGCTAACGATAACAACCGCGTCGTTTGCCTTCATCTCTTCCAGCTCTTCATTGGAAAAAGTTACGGTATACATTTTCTGTTTCTCCTTTCTTTTTTCAGCTCTGGATGTTTGGTTCATCGCTGTGACTATATTGTAGCAGCACGACGCACTTCTGAACATATCGTACCAAGTTACTTTCAAATAACACAAAACGATAAGTTGGATTCCAATGAACTTATTCCTTTTTGATTTCCAGCTATCAACGACTGGAAAATTAGCTTGATATCCTTTATAATTATAAGAACTCTTTATTCAATCTGGGGTGGTTTCAATGAAAAATGTTTTTCTTGGAGAATATATCAAACAGCGGCGGCTGGATCTGGGCCTGACCCAGGAGCAGCTTTGCGATGGAATCTGTGAACCGATGACCCTTTCCCGACTGGAAAATGGCAAACAGACTCCCAGCCGCAATCGGATCAATGCCCTTTTGCAGCGGCTGGGCCTGCCGGATGACCGCTATTTTGCACTGTTGAGTAAAAATGAGCTGGAAATGGAAGCCCTTCAAAAGGAGATTGTTGCATGCAATGCTAATCATCGCGTGGAGGAAGGCTTTGAAACCTTAAAAAATTTGAGCAGATTGCAGACCATGACGATCAAATCGCGCAGCAGTTTATCTTACGCTCTAAGGTGTTGTTGGGGCGTTTGGATCAACGATATACACCACAAGAACAGATTGACCTGTTGATGCAAGCAATTCGGCTGACGGTTCCCCGCTTTAATTTGGATGAGATTGAGAGGTTTTTTTATTCGACAGACGAAATCAAGATCATCAATCAAATTGGAATTGCATACTCCGATGATGGACAAAATAAAAAAGCAGCTGATATCTATTACCAGCTGCTGAAATATGTCCGAAAGCATTTTGAAGAAACAATCACTTCGGTTGGTATCTTACCGATGGTTTATTTTAATTATGCCCGTGTTCTGGATTTGTGCGGTCGCTACGAGGATAGCGCAGAATGTGCAGAAGAAGGCAGGAAGGCTTGCCTCAAATATGGGCACTATCAATATTTACCACATTGTCTTGAAATCCAAGCTGAATGCGCTCATTTCATGGGAGATGACAAAAAAAGCGCGGATCTCTATCGTAAATGCTATTATCTGTGCCAGGTCATCGAATACCAGGAAGGATTGGAAATTACCAAAAAGGAAGCAAAAGAATATCTGGGCATGGAATTTGAAACTTAAAGAGCTTCACCGCCCCCCGGAAACGCGTCATATAACTGCATACCCGATTCGTCCGGGTCTTCGGGCTGTTCTGTTTCGGTCACGCCAGTCTGAGGCGTGGGCAAGTCTTCAGGCTCAGCGGCAAAGCAGGGGACAGCCAGTAGACTGGTGGCCAGAACAATAGAAGTAATCAGAGTAAAAAGACGTTTCATAATTTATTTTCCTTTCGTTTTATGTTGTTTTGGTGTTGGCAAAAGGATACCACTACAAGGCAGTACAGACCATATCGTGTCGTGTTGCTTTTTTCTAACATAAAACGATGGGTTTTCCTGAGAATAAGATCAGATGCTTTCCAATCGGCTTGTGATGCAGCAAGTACTAAAATAAGAGGATGGCCACCCAAAACAATGCCGTCAAGTCATTTGTGTGTGAATTGCTTCCGAGTTTCTAAAATTGTCCTGCACGGTTTCTGCACGGAATCTGCACGGTTTCACCCTGTACAATGGTTGACAACAGGTGCAAAATTTACCAGTGGACGTGAAACATGAATTCGGATAAATTACTTATTATCGATAAAATTTTATGTTTTACGGCAGGCGGCATAATGGAGGAATTACCCCTGACTTGCGCTATGAAACAGAGAGTAGGAATACAGTACCAGGTAAATAAAAATATTAAGTCTAATCTAGTTAATCAAGGGAAGGTGCTTTTAGCAGCTTATGGATTTATATTCTATTGAAGGTTTTTGCCGCAACGTGTACTCTTTTTAGGGAAAGCACTTGTTGTTTTTGAAGATGAGAGGTATGCTGTGGCAAAATCAAAAGGGAAAAGTCGTTCTACACAGGTGCGTTCAAAGCTTGCGATACAAGTTGGTGAACGAATCCGTAAAACTCGTAAACAAGAAGGACTTAGTATCGAAAACTTTGCACTTCGTTGCGACATTCACCCGTCCTATGTTGGTCATATAGAGCGAGGAATGCAGAATCCAACGCTTTCCACCTTGGAGCGCATCAGCCAAGGTTTGGGAATCGGCATGGAGGACCTTTTTAAGGACATAGATACACCGATCAATGTGGAGAACGTTGCAATCCAACATCTATCTCGGGTCATAAGCGAGCTGTCCCCTGAGCAGACGCAACAGCTTCTGCAGATTATTGATAGTGTCATGGCAATCAAAAAATGAATATTTATAAGAAAGCGCTCTCATATCGAGGGCGTTTTCTTGTTATCAAGAAGTGACACTGTACAATAGAAAGTAGCTGATTGCTACATATAAATAGCTTATTTTCGAGAGATATAAATATCGTTCACTCGTTTATTTTGTGACATTCTACAGTTGTTATTTGAATTTATTTGATATTTATACAAAAAATTCTTGAGCATATTGCGGTATGAGAAAAAATGCGGTATAATCGGCGCAATCCACACGGATCGAGTAGGATAATAAAAAAGAATGGGAGGCGTACACATGAGTTGTTTGGGTTCAAAGCATGAGTTACTGCAAGTTGCAGACCATGTAATCGCTCATTATTATCAGCGTGTTCCGTTTGTACGGAATCATCCGCAGGCGATAGACTTGGATATGCTTGTGATGGAACTGATGGGCGGTAGCATCAAGATGTTCCCACTATCTAAAGATGGCTCTATGTTAGGCATGACTGCACATGAGCGCCTTATAATCCGAATGGAACTAGAAGATGGCACAATCATTTGTGACACGTTGCGCCCCAAAGACATTGTGATAGATTCCTCACTGGCAGGTTTCCACAACACCGGAGTGCGGAACTTTACTTTGGCACACGAAATCGGGCATCAGCTTTTGCACATTTATTATCCACTTCTGGCTCTTTCAGACCAGTTGGAAGAAGACTGTGCAGACATTATTGCAGAAGGTCTTTTGCTGCCAGAGTGTCTTGTGAGGGCATCCATGGCATTCTTCCAGTTCCCTGACACGTTATCTCATATATCCAGATCGCAGTTAGATATGAACTATCCTAGTTTTAAGAAGATGGCGAGGCATCTAGGTGTGCAACGTCAGCTTCTTGCAAATCGTATGAAGTATTTGCATATCCTGACCAGCGATGTTCCGTATCGCCACACACTTTCGTTGATGGAGGCAGGGTGATAATGAAAGACAGACTTAAAGAACACATGGAAGGATGGCGTTTCTGTGAAAAATGCGGCATGAAGCTTTATCAAAAGATAGATGGATGCAGTGGCACGATTCATCTGAAATGCCACCGCTGCAATACACTCCTCCGCATTGATTTATCATTCCGAAGAAAGAAGTGACCCTCTAAAACAATAAATCGGGTGCATCGCACCCTGAATATGGACTGTTCGCACCGAGCAACGGGCCGTCACCTCCGGGTGATGTATGAAACGTAGCACCAAATAGCCGGACAACAGCCGACTGAGGGATTCTCAAGCGAAAATCACTCAATCAAGCTGTTGCCCGGCTATTTTTTTATAGCTTCAGGAAGCCTGCTCCCGAAAAGGAGCAGGTTTTATGTTTGCCCTCTTTTCATGGCTGCCCCAGGCGGCGAAATATCCGTAGCATCTCCAAATTTTCAACATTTCACGTTTTATCGAAAATTTGGAGGTTACACATGAGTTTCAATAATGGCAATGAACGTCGCAAGCTGAACGCAAAGTGGGAGCATCTTCGTGTGCAGTACCGTGAAGCAGGAATGAGCGAAGATGCAATTCAGGCTATGTACGAGTTTGATTTGGGTGTTCTTAATAGCGAACGTGCCTACATCACTAACACAATGACGGTTTCTGATGATGCCGATGATTGCACAGCCAAGGAAACCAGCGACTTCAAGCAGTATGAAAAAGCCGTTACCGTAACTGATACCTACCACGAAACCAAAAGCCGTTTTGCATGGATTGGCGAGATTGAGAACGAACAGTTACTTACTGCACTCGAAACTTTGAAAGTCGAAGATTTGGAAATCATCACCATGTACGCTTACGAGGGATACGACATCACTGAAATATCTAAAGTCTACGGCGTATCCCGCCCCACTATTAGCATAAAAATCAAGAGAATTACTAAATTTTTGAAAAACTTCAATTTTAATGCTACGAATTGACCCTTCTCGATGGCTCGTAAGTGTAAGGGCAATTCACCAGACGGCACAAGCCGCAGAGTGAAACGTCCGAACAGCCGTTCCTTGAAAACTGAATAGTTCCTTCATCTGGTACTCCGATAATGATACTTCCGTAATTCGCGGCCCGGTCATAAAGCAGACGGGGTGGCTGAAATGCCAATGAAGCGGTACAAGTCCGCTGCCAGATGTTTATGCCCCACTCGCAGGGAGCCGAGGGCGAATATGCGAGACCTTAACTTATTATCGCAATTTTCAAAACAGTGCCTATCAAAACGGCATATTTGCGATATGCAGTTTGCGGATGTTGCTTGGGCATTAAAAACGCAAACTGCTATAAATCAGGCGTGGCCGAATGCTGTTTTCGGTCTTCGTCCACGCCTGTTCTTTTTACTTATTCCATATATCTACATTTTCGTCCTACATAGGAGGTTTTATGAACGAAAACGACCGTACCACCTTAGAGCAAGCGATCTACGAGGAAATGGAACTGACCCCGGAGATGATCCGGTCCATCCGCACGCTCTGCGGTGTCTGCCTTTGCAGTTTTGTAGAATCCAAGGCGTTCAAAATCGCCATTGTTCCCAGCGCAGACCGGAGCATGGACACTTGCACAGTCTGCCAGACCCGGCGCGGTCATGACTACGTTGTGATGAACCGCTGAACGAACACACCGCCCACCGCCAAGGAGGTGCAGCGAGCGGTGTACATATTGCAAAAGGAGGGCAGCTTTTGATTCAAAACTGGAAATTCCAGCGTGGAGACATTTTCTTCACTCGTTTCGACAACGCCATCGGTTCAGAGCAAAGCGGGAATCGTCCGGCAGTCGTTCTCCAGAACGATGTGGGAAATTTTTACTCGCCCACGCTGATCGTGGCCACATTGACAAGCAAGGCGGCAAAAAAGTATACCCAGCCGACCCACTGCCTGCTGGTGAACGAGTTTCTCTCCGTTCCGTCCATCGTTCAGGCAGAGCAGATCTTTACCGTAGACAAAAGCAGGGTGCTGAAATTTCTCGGACACCTCACTCCGGAAGAAATGAGCCGGGTGGATGATGCTGTCCGTGCCAGTCTTGCCCTGAACCCGATGGGGAGCATTCAGCGGCTTCCACCCATCATCCGCTCTACGGCGGCTTACGCACCGCCTGAGGTGGTTGACGGCAAGCCGCCCATCTATCCTTACACGCCCATCAAATCGTCCTTTGAGGACGCCGGGAGCGTTGAGGACATGATGCTGTACACCGAACTGGAAGCTGCGGTACACGCAATGATCCAGCGGCTGGAATATAGCTTCACGTTCAACCCCAGCCTGCTCACCATCCCGAAGCGTAAGCAGCAGGTTGCTGAAATCCTGAAAGAAGCCGAAACGTACATCTGGAGGATCAAGGAGGAAATGCGATGCGCCTGAAAGACAACACCAATCCCTTCATCCATGTCAACCCGCCGTACATGGTTCGAGGGTCACAGGGATAATATCGCTCCCACGACACAGGAAAGCTACAAATACTGCCTGAAAATGCTCAAAGAGGGATTTTACCATCGCCCCTTGACCGTCATACGCCCCATCGACATTGAAAACTTCCTGAAAGGGATGCGGCGCGATGGCCGCTCGGATTCTTACATCAGCAAGGCACGAGGGATGCTCTACCAGATCTTCAAAAGGCAGAAGCCAATGACCTTGTGCGCCGCAACCCGGTTCGGCTTGCTGAAAAGATGCGGGCATCCGGCACTGCAAAACGCAAAGAAGCCTTCACCACAGCGGAAGTCGCTCACCTGATGAAGGTGCTGCCCGATGACCGCATAGGCTTGAGCATCCGGCTTTTGCTCGGCACTGGAATGAGAATGCAGGAACTTCTGGCTTTGGAGCCGCAGTTTATTGAAGAAGATGGCTCTGTTATTCACATCCGGCAGGCAGTAAAGGTCGTAAAAGGTACGGTCAGCATCGGCAGTCCGAAATCCAAAGACAGTATCCGGGATATTCCGGTGCCGCTGAATGTCCGCCCCTGTGCCATCAAGCTGCGGGATACCACCGACCAGTTCATCTGGGAAAGCCCCAAGACCGGCTTGCCCTGCAATCCCACCCATTTCCGGGATGTATTCCGCAAATCTCTGGAAGAAGCGGGCGATGTCCGCTTGCTCACGCCGCACAGCTGCCGCCACACCTATGTGTCGCAGATGCAGGCGTTGGGCGTGGATATTCAGACCATCCAGAGCATCGTAGGCCATGCCGACACCGAGATGACTGAGCATTATCTCCATGTTCAGGAATCCATTCGGCAGAGTGCGATCCAGTTGTTCAGCGAGGCGTTTTCGGCCTGAAAATTGGACGGAACGGCACGAATTATCGCGAGCCAGCTTTTCAAATCGTTGGCATCAACGCTGGCTCGCATATCGCAGCAGATGATGTTGCGTTCAAAAAAGCCCGACTACCCCTGCGATTGACCAGATAAAATCGTTGGCATTGTGGTCAAAATTGTGGTCAAAACCAAATGAGGTCAGCCTATAAACAAAAAATCCAACGATTTCTAACGTGAAATCGTTGGATTTATGGTCCGAGTGGCGAGAATCGAACTCACGGCCTCTTGAACCCCATTCAAGCGCGCTACCAAAACTGCGCTACACCCGGATATTTGTTGTGGCTCATCGCTCACAGCTCCATTAGTATACCCGCTGCAGGCCGTTTTGTCAAGCGCTTTTTTTGTTTTTCTTGGATTTTTTCTGGATTTTTCGCTCATCGTCCAGAAGCTCTCGATGGTGCGTCCATTTCATTTTCGGTGACTGCCATTGCCACGGCAAAGACGCTGTGGGCGCCCGCATCCAGCAGTGCCTGCGCACAGGCTGCGGCGGTAGCGCCGGTGGTGATGACGTCATCCACCAGCAGAACCCGCTTCCCTTCCACGAGCTCCGGCTCCTGCGCCCGGAAGGCACCGGCCGCATTTTCCAGACGCTCGTCCAGAGAGAGTCCTGCCTGATGGCGTCCGGCCCGGACGCGGCAGAGCGCCTTTGGCAGCAGCGGGAGGCTCAGTGCATGGGCCAGAGGCTGCGCCATCCGTTCCGGCACATTGTAGCCGCGCCGACGGCTGGTGGCAGGCACCGGAACGATGCAATCGTAACCGATGGCCGCACCGGAGACCAGACCCGGCACCGGCTCTGCAAAATGCATCTCCACTTCTGCTCCGAACAGCCGGGCCGTCATCTCCACGCCAAGCTCCACCGCCGTCCAGCTTTCGCCTTCGTATTTGGCGCGGAGGATGGCGCTGCGGACGACGCCCTCGTACCGGTAGGGCGCAGCCGCCCCGTCCAGAGCGCCCAGATAGTGGCGGCTCGCGTCCAGCCGCATGACCGGGCCGCAGCGCAGCTCTTCCAGCCGCGGTGTACACACCTCACAGAACGGCAGCGTTCCCAGCACCCTGCGGCAGCAGGGACACCGCCTCGGGAAAAGCAGCTGGCGCATCTGCCGGGCAAGCCGCGCGGGGCAGCTGTAGTAGCCCGTCATCAGTCTTTCTTGACGGCGACGATGATACGCACCTTTTTGCCAGCCGCGCAGCCAAAGTTGTCGTACCAGCCGGTAAGGTAGTAATCATCGGAGTTGACGGAAGTAAGCTTGGTGTAGTAATACTGGCCCTTGTACCACAGGTAGACCTGCGTATCATCGTCCATTTCAAACCTTTCGCCCTTGGAGGAAAGGACGCTGGCCGCACCCACCTTGTCGATCTTCATGGGCATCAGCTGCACCATGTTGCGGACAGCGCCGGTCGTCTCCTGGCAGACCGCGATGCCGCCGGCCAGCACAGGATACTTGATGGAAGTGCTCAGACTGACCTGCTGGCCTCTGACGTAGCCGATATAGGTCGCACCGCTGCCGATGAAGTCGAATATCTGGCTGAAGGGAGTGCCGGTGATCTTGGCGATCTGCTGGAAGCCGAGGCCCAGAAGTGCGCCGGTGTTGCTGGTCAGGCGTTCCCACGCCGTGCTAAGGATGTCGCCGGAGATAACGCCCCACAGGATCTCTGTGGTGGTGGGTACCATGATGTTCTTCACCTGACTGACGACTTCATCGGTATCAATGGTGCCGTCGCCCGGCTGAGCCTCGATGGCGCTGAGAAGGGTGCTGTAGTTCGTGGCGATGTTCTTCACATCGTCCAGCACACCGTAGTGCCACAAGTCACCGGTCACGTCGTTCAGGATGAGCTTGTCGATCTGCCCCTGCGGGTTGGTGGTGTAGTAGCGGACATCGGAAGCCTTTAAGTTTACCCCCGATAGGCGGCTGGGACGAACCGTCCCAGCCACACCCCCTGTACTCGTATCAAGGATCTGCACGTCATCCGCCAGAGCCCTATCGCCCAGCGCGGTGGCGTTCTCGTTCACAGTGCCGCTGACGGAGCGCTGATTGATCTTTTCCACGCTCTCGCCTTCGGGGCTGACCCGCACTTCCACCAGCCAGCCGGTGGGAAAGTTCAGGCTTTTGTCTACGTTCACCTCGCGGGCAAGGCCGTCGGTACACAGGACCTTGACGGTCTGAAGCACATCGGCGCTGTTGTCCTCGTCGATGAGGTTGCGGGAAGCCGACTGCACCACGCCGTAAAAGACCTCGTCGGCCTCCTCACCGGTGATGATGCCTGCGGCCACATTGTTCATGCCCAGCAGCAGAGTGACCACCTGGCCGACACCGCCGCCGTTGAGGGAGGACACCTGGGAAGCAATGGCCGTGCTGCCCAGCGTGTAGGACGTGCCTGCCACCGTAATAGAAGCGGGGGCGCTGGCCGAGGGAGACACCTCGGTGATGCGGCCTGCGGCACGGCGGGTATAGACCCACAGGGTCTTGAGGCTCTCGCTGTAGTAGTAGACGTCGTATTTGTTCAGCTCTGCGGAGCCGGAGACCTTATCGTTGCGGTAGACGCTGGCAGGGACGAAGGGCAGCACCGTGCTCTCCGAAGCCACGAAGGGGCCTTTCAGGCTGCTGAGCAGGATGGTGGAGCCGTCCACCTGACCATTGCTCACGGTAAAGCCCAGGGTCGTGCCGTAGGCCGAGCCGCTGGCGTTGTTTGCGGTGAGGGCATTGTAGAGCAGGACAGCGCAGTCCTCGTAGTTCATCGCTTCGCCCTGACGGCGGTCGAGGCCGGCACGCAGGCCGAGCTCGCCGGCCTTGTTGAGCTGGGCGTTGGGGAACGCGCCGCTCAGGTCGGTCATCTTATAGCCCATCAGCTTGAGCACTGCGGTGCAGGCTTCTTCCAGCGTGACGGCATTGTTCGGACGGAAGCTGCCGTCGGTGTAGCCATTCATCCAGCCCTGCTGCACAGCGATGCGGACATAGGGCGCCCATGCCGAGGAGCCGGGCAGGTCGGTGTAGAGGGTCCCCACTGCCCCCTGGGAAGAGACGCTCTCCCGGTAGGTAGAGTAAGAGGTCAGCATTCTGGCAAATGCGCCGCGGGTCACGGCTGCATCCAGTGCGCCGGACTGCTCGGAATCCATGGCACCCAGCGTGATGGCAAACTGGACGGCGGTGTTGTTGCCCGCAGCCGATGCCGGCATCACCAGCATCGACACTGCGATGCTGACCGCCAGCAGAAATGCGAGAAGACGTTTTTTCATTGTGATCTCCTTCATATTTGGCTCCCCTATCAGGGGAGCTGTCGAGCCAGACCGCCATAGGCGGTTTGGTGAGACTGAGAGGTTTTCTTTGAAGTCTGCTCGCTCCACCAAAGGGGCAGAGTGAACAGTTCAGAACACTTTAGTCATATCTGAGTGCGTCAATGGGGTTGAGCCGCGCGGCGCGTTTTGCGGGCAGATAGCCGAACAGCACACCGATGAACACCGAGATGCCGAAGGCCGCCGCGATGGAGTTGAAGGACGGGCTGACCGTGACGTTCATGCCGTTGGTGAACATGGGAAGCACCTGATTGGCGATGGCCGACACGATATAGCCGAGGACGATGCCCAGCGTGCCGCCGAGGGCCGAAGTGGTAGCCGCCTCGGTGACGAACTGGGCCAGGATGGTCCTTTCCTTCGCGCCCATTGCCTTGCGGATGCCGATCTCGCGGGTGCGCTCGGTGACGGACACCAGCATGATGTTCATGATGCCGATGCCGCCCACCAGCAGCGAGATACTGGCGATGCCGGTGAGGATGACGATGACCATGTTGATCATCTTGTTCATCTCTTCCAGCCACTCGCTGGCGCTGTAGACGTAGTAAGCACTGTCGCTCTTGAAGATGTCATACAGTCCCTGCTCCACCGCAGCCTTGGCCTCGTTGGCCTGGCTCTCATCCACCATGATGGCGGAGTAGGAGTCCGGCGAGCTTTTATTGGAAAGGCGCATGGCTGTGGTGTAGGGCAGGTAGACGCTGTCGTCGTCGCTGCCCTCCTGCTGGTCGGGGTTGGAGATCTTGGCCTTCAGCACGCCCACGATGCGGAACTTATAGGGGCCAAGCTTGATGGTCTGGCCCACCGCATTTCCGCCGTAGGCCGTGCGGTTGATGTAATCGCCGATGACGCAGATCTGCTTGTTGTCTGCGATGTCCATATACTGGATGTTCCGGCCCTTGGCGAGGGTGTAGCCCTTCGACTTGATGTAGTTCTCATCCACGCCGTACATCCCGCTGTAGCGGTAGGTCGTAGTCCCCACCTTGGGGGTGTTGTCGCTGAAATCCAGCTGCGGCGAGACGGAGGAAAGCAGTTTGGGGTTCTTTTTGACGATGTCGTACAAATCATTCACCGTCGCAGTGCGGGAACCATAGCCCCATATCTGGACGGAGAGGGTGTTGGTTCCCATTGCGGAAAAGCTGTCCCGCATGCTTCTGGTCATGCCGTTGCCCAGACCGACGATGACGATGACCGCCATGACGCCGATGATGATGCCCAGCATGGTCAGAAACGTGCGCAGCTTATTGCTCCAGACGTTCTGCAGTGCCTGGCGGAAAGTCTCTAATACCATTATTTCGCTTCCTCCTGTGCCGCTTCGTCGGACAGAGCGGGCTGCACGACAGCCTCAGGCGCGTGGGCATCGCCGTCGTACACCACCTGGCCGTCCTCCAGACGGATGATACGCTCCGCCTGCACGGCGATGGAATTGTCGTGGGTGATGAGCACCACGGTATGGCCCTCGCTGTGGAGCTGCTGAAGCATCCCGATGACCTCGCGGCCGGTGTGGGAGTCCAGAGCGCCGGTGGGCTCGTCGGCGAGGATGACCGCCGGGTTGCGCACCAGCGCCCGCGCGATGGAAACGCGCTGCTGCTGGCCGCCGGAAAGCTGGTTTGGCAGGTTCTTGAGCTTGTCGCCCAGACCCACCTTTTCCAGCACCTCCCTGGCCAGCTTGTGGCGCTCGGCGCGGGAGATGTTGGCGTAGACCAGCGGCACCTCCACGTTTTCCAGAAGGTTCAGCCGGGGCAGAAGGTTATACTGCTGGAAGATGAAGCCCAGCATCTCGTTGCGCACATCCGCCAGCTCGTCCCGGTTCATCCTGCCCACATCCCGGCCATTGAGCCGGTAGATGCCGTGGGTGGGGACGTCCAGACAGCCGATGATGTTCATGCAGGTAGACTTGCCCGAACCGGACTGGCCCACGATGGCCACGAACTCCCCCTTCTCGATCTTCATCGTGATGTGGTCGGCGGCCTTTACCAGCGTATCGCCCATCTGATAATACTTGCACACCTGCTCAAATTCGATCAGAGCGCTCATGGGGCACCTCCTTACCAGATACTGTCGCTGTTACTGTCACTGTAATAGTCATCCGACACAGAGCTGGTGTCGTAGGCCACCGTGTCGTCCTCCTGCAGGCCGCTCTTGATCTCGGTGTAGCTGTCGTCGCTGACGCCGGTCTCGACCTTGACGTAGACATAGCCCTCCGGTGCGTCCATGTCTTCCACCGCGTTGGCTGCGCTGGGAGACTTCTTGCTCACCAGCACATAGCCGCCGCGGATAACGGCAGCGTTCGGCACGACGAGGGCGTTGTTGGCCTCGGCCACGACGATCTCAGCGTTGGCGTTCATGCCGGGGCGCAGGCCGTCGGTGTCATCGATGCGGATGGTGATGGGGTAAGTCGTGGTGCCGCCGCTGGAGCTGCCCTTCATGGACACACGGGTGACTGTTCCGACATAGGTCTTGTCCGCCACAGCGTCAGCGGTGATCTGGACCTTCTGGCCCACGGACAATGCGCCGATCTGCAGCTCATCCACATTGATGACCATCTCCAGATAGCTCAGGTCGTAGATGACGCAGAGGGTGCTGCCGGAGGTCAGGGCGTCGCCCTGCTTGGCGTCCTTCTCGATGATGGTGCCGCTGATGGGCGAGGTGATGGTGTAGTTGGACATATTGTCCTGCTGGTTCTGCATCGAGATCTCGGCGCTGCGCAGGGACTCGGAAGCAGACTGGATGGATTCGGTCAGATCGTCGCCGGTCAGCTCGATGAGGATGTCGCCCTTGGAGACCGCGTCGCCCTCCTGCACATTGATGGCGGAAACGGTGCCGCCGGCCTGAGCGGTCAGGGTGCGCTCTGCCTGATAGGCAAAGGTGGCGGAGGCGATGGAGCTGACGCCGTTGACGCTGGCGGTAGCGGCCTGAGCGGTGGTCAGACCGCCGGCATTGTTGACCCGGATGGTGACGGTGCGCACCAGCAGGTTGCCGGTGCTCAGCTCGTCGGTGCCGGTGATGGCGGTGATGGTGCCTTTCAGCGTCTCAAAGGTGCCGTCCAGCATCACGTCGGCGCTCTGGCCCACCGAGAAGTTGGCGGCGTCGGCTGCCGGGAACAGCAGGTTCAGCAGCATCTTGGAGCTGTCGCGGATGACCGCCACCTCCTGGCCGCTGGTCACTTGGTCGCCCTTTGCGACCTTGAGACTGCTGACCGTGCCGTCCACCTCTGCGCGGACATACTGGAGGTCTACGGTCTTGTCGTAGCTGCGCTGGGCCTGCTGCAGGGCAATGCTGGCCTTTTCCAGATTGGTGGAGGCGTCCGAGCTGTCGATGGTGTAGAGCACATCGCCCTCTTCCACCTTATCGCCCTCTTCAAAGCCGCCGGTGAGGATCTTGCCGTCCACCAGAGACTTGACGGTATATGTATTGGCCGGGTTCAGCGTGCCGGTGCCGCTCAGGGAGTTGGAGACATCCTGACGGACGGGCGTCGTCTCGGCGTAGGTCACATCGCGGCTGGCAGCTTTATTCCCGCCGCCGCTTATAAGAAAGACAGCGCCCGCTGCCGCCGCGACGACCACCGGCACGAGCCATTTCCAGTTCTTTTTGGCGAATGCAGACGCGCCGGACTTGGCTTCTGCGGCTTCAGCAGCCTCAGCGGACGCATCCTTTTTCTTTTTCCAGATCATGCTTTTCCTCCTATGGTATGCAAAAGGGCAGCGTGACCCCTTTGCACGAAAAATCCGTTATTGGTAGTGTATCGCATTTTTCTGAAATACACAAGCGTCCAAATTTCATTTCACCCTTTATTTACAAAATTATTTCCGGTTTTTATGCAAAAAAGACACCCGCAGTGTCCTTTGCAGAACATTGCGGGTGTCTCGGATGATCTTGTCAGGATGCGGCTTCGGCCTCGCTCAGCGGAGCCAGCTTCACATACACCCCGGCAGGGACGCAGGCCGCCCATGCACCTTCCTCGCTCAGCCGGCCGAACTGCTCACAGACATGATCCGGGCATTGGCTGTCCTGAAACGAGATGGTGCCGTCTTTTACCTGTAAATGAACGACATAGCTGCCCACATCGTACAGGTAATCGTAGTCCTTATCCAGCGGCAGCACCTCGGTGATGCCGCCGCCGAAGTCCACGACTGCTGCCAGCGGTTCCGCCTTGCTGCGCGGACGCAGCAGAAAGACCAGCAGGGCAGCTGCCGTCAGGATGACGGCTGCGAAGAGGAGGTTCGCCTTCCAGCTCAGGCGTTTTGCGCCTTTTGCCGGTTGAGGCTGCTTGCGGGTGCTCATGCGGCGTAGTCGCTGGCAGCGGCACCGGCAATGCGGCCAAAGACGGTGAAGTCAGCAACAGCGTTGCCGCCCAGACGGTTTGCACCGTGGACGCCGCCAGTCACCTCACCTGCTGCGAACAGGCCGGGGATGACCTCGCCCTTCTCGTTCAGCACCTCGGTGTTGGCGTTGATCTTCAGGCCGCCCATGGTGTGATGGACACCGGCGGTGACCTTCACAGCGTAGTAGGGAGCGGTGTTCAGGGGGTTGGCGAAGCTGGTGCGGCCGAAGTCAGGGTCATTCTTGGCCTCAACGTAGCCGTTCCACTTCTCCATGGTCTCTGCGAAGGCAGCGGCATCGACGCCCATAGCCTTGCCCAGCTCCTCGTAGGTAGCGCCGGTGACGGTGTAGCCCTTCTTGATGTAGCCCTGGATGACGCTGGAAGCATCGGCCATGGCCTGATCGACGACCAGCCAGCTGTAGCTGCCGGTCTGAGCGATCTCAGCGGCGGAGACGACATCGCGGGTGCCGACCTCGTCGATGAAGCGCTTGCCCTCCTCGTTGATGAGGATAGCGCCGTCGCCGCGCAGGCCCTCGGTGATGAGGGCAGCGGTGTTGGCCTCAACGGTGGGGTGGATCTGGATCTGGTCCATGTCCACGGTAGCAGCGCCGATGGCCTGTGCCATCTCGATGCCCTGGCCCTGGATGCCGGGGGCGTTGGTGGTCATGAAGCCCTTCAGCTCGGGCTTGTACTTGACGACCATGTCGAGGTTTGCGCCGAAGCCGCCGGTAGCCAGAACGACTGCCTTGGCGTTGACGGTGACGGTCTCACCGGAAGCACCGGTGGCCTTGACGCCCACGGCAGCGCCGTTGGCATCGGTCAGGATCTCCGTTGCGGTGGTGTCCAGCATCATCTTGACGCCGGCCTTCTCGCAGTTCTCCTGCAGCAGGGGGATCATGTAGGAGCCGACGGAAACGGTCTTGCCCTCTGCGTTCACAGGGCGATGGATGCGCTTGACGGATGCACCGCCGAAGCTGGAGACGTTGTGCAGGGTGATGCCGTGCTCGTCCAGCCAGTCGATGGCGTCAGCGGAGTTTGCGCACAGGGTCTCGACCAGCTCGGGGTCGTTGATGCCCTTGCCGCCGATCATGGTATCCAGCTCCATCAGCTCGACAGAGTCGAAGTAGCCGGTGGGGTTGGCCTGATAGGCAGCCCACTGCTCGGAGACGGTCTTTGCCAGAGCGGTGATGGTCTCGTTGTCGGCGTACTTCTCGGCAGCAGTCTTCAGGGTCTTCTCGACGCCGGCAGACTCGCCGAACTCGTTCTCGTCCTGATAGACGGTCTTGGCGGCGTTCATGCCGCCGGTGGCGCGGACGGAGTTGCCGCCCACCATGGACTGGCTCTCGAGGACGACGACGCTCTTGCCCTCAGCGGCAGCGGTGATGGCAGCAGTCATGCCTGCGCCGCCCGCACCGACGACGACGACATCTGCGTCAACGGTGGAGTCCTCGGCGGCAGCGTCGTTCTCCACAGCGGTCTTGTAGTCATCGGGGTTCAGGCCGGCAGCGGTCAGGGCAGCTGCAGCAGCCTCCTTGATGGCGGTAGAGGTGGCGGTAGCGCCGGACACGCCGTCCACGGCGATGCTGCCGCTCTCGGCGATCTTGCCGGGCATCTGGGCGATGGCCTCAGAGCCGACGCCCTGGGTCTCGTCCTTGCCCTCGGCGGTGCAGCCGGTGATGGCGCCGTCGGTCAGGGTCAGGGTGACGGAAACGTCGCCGCCGAAGCCCTTGGCAGTGCCGGTGAAGTCACCGGACACGCCCGCGTCAGAACTGGTAGAGGCAGACTTTGCACCGCAGCCGTAGCCAAACAGGCTGACCGCGATGACCGCCGCCATAGCCAGTGCAGACACGCTCTTCTTGATCTGAGCTTTCTTCATGTTTTTCCTTTCTTGCTTGCTTCGTGGTTTGTGGTTGCGAACATCTATCAGCATAAAAAGGGGGTCTGCCCTTTTACAAGCAGCCCCCTCTGCCGAACTTGGGAAAAGGATTTAGGCGTTGGCCTGTGCAGCAGCGACAGCGCAGGCGACCGTAGCGCCGACCATCGGGTTGTTGCCCATGCCGATGAGGCCCATCATCTCGACGTGTGCCGGCACAGAAGAGGAACCTGCAAACTGAGCATCGCCGTGGACGCGGCCCAGAGAGTCGGTCAGGCCGTAGCTGGCGGGGCCGGCTGCGACGTTATCGGGGTGCAGGGTACGGCCCGTGCCGCCGCCGGAAGCGACGGAGAAGTACTTCTTGCCGTTCTCGATGGCCCACTTCTTATAGGTGCCGGCGACCAGGTGCTGGAAGCGGACGGGGTTGGTGGAGTTGCCGGTGATGGAGCACTGGACGTCCTCCTTCTTCATGATGGCAACACCCTCCATGACGTCGTTGGCGCCGTAGCACTTGACCGCTGCGCGCTCGCCCTCGGAGAAGGGGGATCTCCTTGACGACGGTCAGGGTCTGGGTGGGGATGTCGTACTCGGTCTGCACATAGGTGAAGCCGTTGATACGGGAGATGATGTAAGCGGCGTCCTTGCCCAAGCCGTTCAGGATGACGCGCAGGGGGGTCTTGCGGACCTTGTTTGCGGTGCGGGCGATGCCGATGGCGCCCTCAGCAGCGGCGAAGGACTCGTGGCCTGCCAGGAAAGCGAAGCAGGTGGTGTCCTCGCTCAGCAGACGAGCGCCCAGGTTGCCGTGGCCCAGACCGACCTGACGCTGCTCAGCGACAGAACCGGGGATGGTGAAGGCTTCCAGACCTTCGCCGATGGCAGCTGCGCACTCGGCAGCATCGGTCAGGCCGCGCTTGACGGCGATGGCGGTACCCAGGGTGTAAGCCCAGACAGCGTTATCAAAGCAGATGGGCTGCACACCGCGGACGATCTTGTCGCAGTCGATGCCCTTAGCGAGGAGCATCTCGTTGCAGGCGTCCAGAGATTCGAGGCCGTTGGCCTTCAGGCATGCCTCGATTTTCGGCATGCGGCGATCCATAGATTCAAAAGTTGCCATGAGTTGTTCCTCCTCTCTTATTCCTCACGCGGGTCGATGTACTTGACAGCGCCTGCTTCCTTGCTGAAGCGGCCGTAAGTACCCACGTTCTTCTCGTAAGCCTCGTTGGGGGTCTTGCCGTGACGGATGTCCTCCATCATCTTGCCCAGCTTGACGAACTGATAGCCGATGACCTCGCCGTTGGCATCCATAGCCAGCTTGTTGATGTAGCCCTCGGTCAGCTCCAGATAACGGACGCCCTTCTCCTTGGTGGAGAAGATGGTGCCGGTCATGGAGCGCAGGCCCTTGCCCAGGTCATCCAGACCTGCGCCGATGGGCAGACCGTCCTCAGAGAAAGCGGTCTGGCTGCGGCCGTAGACGATCTGCAGGAACAGCTCGCGCATCGCCACGTTGATGGCGTCGCAGACGAGGTCGGTGTTCAGAGCTTCCAGAATGGTCTTGCCGGGCAGGATCTCGCCTGCCATAGCAGCGGAGTGGGTCATGCCGGAGCAGCCGATGGTCTCCACCAGAGCCTCCTCGATGACGCCGTTCTTGATGTTCAGAGACAGCTTGCAGGTACCCTGCTGAGGTGCGCACCAGCCCACACCATGGGTGTAGCCGCTGATGTCCTTGACCTCATAGGCCTTGACCCATGCGCCCTCTTCGGGGATGGGGGCCGGACCATGCTTAGGACCTTTGGTGATCGGGCACATATTCTGTACTTGCTGCGAATAGGTCATAATCATACTCTCCTTTTGACAAATTGATGCCGTGCGGCAGAAGCTTCTCTCCCCTGCCGCCTTGCATTGACCGGGCCGCGCCGCTCTCTTTTCAGCGCCTCTCCCGGTACTACCACGCACAGTTTTATTATAGAGGACGTTGGCCCAATTTGCAAGTCATTTCTGACAAATTTTTCGCAATCTTTTTGTTATTTTCGTTTTTCTGCGCAGGAGCGCAACTTCTCAATTCGGCTTTTTCTGCGGCTCCCGCCGCACCGGCGTGACGGCCCAGATGCAGGCGAAGCCCGCCGCCGCACCCGCGATGGCGAGGATGTGCCGCCCCTGCTCGAATCCCCAGAGATCAGCGATGCAGGGGAACAAAAGGCTTCCCACGCTCTGGCCCAGCGCCAGAAAGCCGTAGTTCACCCCGGCGTGGGGCAGGCCGAACAGATCGGTGGAGAGGGCGGGCAGAACCGCCGCCAGCGCCGAGTAGCAGAACGTCAGCCCTGCATACACCGCCACGACGGCCCACCCCCGGGCAAACAGGAACACCGCCGAAAGCCCCAGCGACACGCCGAAGAGGATGAGGTCGGTGGGGCGGCGGCCGATCTTATCGCTGAGCAGGGGCATCAGCAGCCGCCCGGCCGCACTGCCCACGCTGCCCAGCACCACAGCCCAGAGGGCGGCGCCCTCGTCCAGCCCCCGCTCCATCCCAAGCTTCAGGATGATGGGGCTGAACAGCAGCACCGCCGGGGTGGAAAAGCAGACCGCTCCGGCGCAGAGCCAGTACTGCCGCGTGCCAAGCATCTGCCGGGGCGAGAGGTCGAGGGGCGGCGCGGCCTTAGCCTTTCCCTGCCGACTGGGCTGAGGTTTTTCGGGCGGCGGGTCGGTCAGCAATGCACTGCCCGCGAGGCAGACCGGCAGGGTCAGCGCACCCAGCGCCCAGAACGCGCCCCGGATGCCCTGCACCGGCCCGAAGCCCCGCAGGGCCGTGCGGACGAAGACGGTCAGGAACGCTCCGCTCAACCCCACTGCGCCCCCGATGACGCCGGTGGCGAGGCCCTTCCGGCCCTTGTACCACTTCTGGGCGCAGGACTGGATGGACGGATAGAGAAAGGCTGTGCCGAGCCCCGCCGGGATGCTGAACACCCCGAAAAAAGCACTCCCCTTCTCCGCCGGGAGAGCCGCCGCCGCGAAGAATCCGCCGCAGAGCAGGCCCGTCCCCCACAAAGCCGCAAAGCGTGGCCCCTGCTTATCCTGCAGAAAGCCGCCGATGACGCACCCGATGCCGAAAAATGCGATGAGCACTCCGAAGGCATAGCCTGCCCCCTGCTCGCTGAGGCCGTATTCCTCCATGACGGGTCTTTGAAACACGCCCCACGCGGCGGGCAGGCCTGTCAATACCTGGATGGCCGCGCCCGCCGCCAGGATGGCCCAGGGTCTTGTTTTCTGCATTTCATGCATCACCTCAGAGAATAGTGTGTCCTTTTTGATTGACAAAAAGACGGTATCCTTTATAATTAAAAGCGTATCACAAAAATCATCTCTCCTGTTTCGCTGTCGTGTGCCCTGACCCCGGGGCACTTCCGTTTCCGGTTCAAGTGAGCTTGTGCGTCCCGCACAGGCCTTGCCGACACGCCAGTGGCTCCCCCTCTGGGGGAGCTGTCGCGTCAGCGACTGAGAGGGCTATACAGAAAGAGGACTCTATTATGAAAACTCAGGCCTTAAAAGGTATGCGCGACCTTCTGCCCAACGAGCAGACCCTGCGCGACTACATTCAGGGCAAAATTCTCGAGACTTACCGCGCATCCGGCTTCGAGCGCATCTCCACCCCCATGCTGGAGGATATGGAGAACCTCGACAAGTCCGACGGCGGCGACAACCTGAACCTCATCTTCAAGGTGCTCAAGCGCGGCGACAAGCTCACCGCCGCCCTGAACTCCGGCGACCCGAAAGAGCTCTCCGACATGGGCCTGCGCTATGATCTGACCCTGCCCCTGAGCCGCTTCTACGCCGCCAACAAGGACAAGCTCCCCCACCCCTTCAAGGTCATCCAGACCGACCGCGTCTTCCGCGCCGAGCGCCCCCAGAAGGGCCGTCTGCGCGAGTTCGTCCAGTGCGACATCGACATTCTGGGCGACGAGAGCCCCAACGCCGAGGTCGAGCTCATCGACGTGACCACCCGCGCCCTGCTGGGCATCGGCTTTGACGGCTTCACCGTCAACATCAACGACCGCCGCATCCTCCGCGGGATGCTGGAGAGCATGGGCTTTGCCGCTGACACGCTGGATTCCGTCTGCATCACCTTCGACAAGATGGATAAGATCGGTGCCGACGGCGTGAAGGCCGAGCTTCTCGAGAAGCAGCTGCCCGAGAGCGCGGTCAACGCGCTGGCCGACTTCATCGCCGCCGGTGAGGTGACGCTGGACGCCGTGGCCGCCCGCTGCGCAGACCCCGCCATCGCCGACGACCTCAAGTACGTCCTCGCTGCCGCCAACGCCATGGCCGCAGGCCGCTATCAGGTAGCCTACTGCCCCAGCCTCGTGCGCGGTCAGGGCTACTACACCGGCATGGTGTTTGAGATCACCTGCCCGCAGTTCAGCGGCGCAGTCGCCGGCGGCGGCCGCTATGACAACATGGTGGGCAAGTTCCTCGGCACTCAGGTGCCGGCAGTCGGCTTCTCCATCGGCTTCGAGCGCGTCTGCGGCATCCTGCTCGAGCAGGGCTATCAGATCCCCGGCGCAAAGCAGAAGATCGCACTGCTCTACGGCAAGGACGCCGACTTCACCGCCGTCCTGAGCAGGGCCGCTGCCCTGCGCGATGCCTACAACGTCACCGTCCTGCCTCAGGGCAAGAAGCTCGGCAAGCAGCTGGGCCAGCTGGAAGCAGCAGGCTTTGCCGGTGCCGCCTTCATGGACAAGGACGAGGTAAAGGTCTTTGCCGCTCAGTAAGGGCTGAACAAACCAAAAGCACTGCACTCCCCAAAAGCGGGCGGGTGCAGTGCTTTTTTGCGTTTATGGCTGCCGGGTCAGCCGGTTTTTTTGGCGTTGGGGTACACCCGCTCCATCCGGGCGTTGTCAAAGTGCTCGTCGAGGAAGACGTCCAGCCGGTTCGCCGGGGCGATGCCGCTGGTGCGGGCGTCGTAACGGGCCAGCGCCAGGGCCGAAAGCCCCATGTTCACGGCCATGAACACCGTCAGCACCACGGTCATCCAGGGCAGGATGTGCTTTTTCAGGTTTGCCATCAGCTTTGCGACGAGGGGGTAGCCGTACCGGATCCAGACCACCGCCGCGATGCCCCAGAAGAAGCAGTAGAGCAGGTTGACACGGCCTCCCAGATTGAACTTGAAGCCGCTGTAGTCCCAGAAGATGACGCCGAACAGCAGCTCACCCACGGCGCTGCAGATATACTCATACGCGCCGCCCATCACGAAGCCGAACAGGAAGATGGAGCGGTCGCTCCGCTCCTCGCTGCCCCGCAGCAGGACCGCCGCCATGACCAGCGCCAGCCCCCACACCACGCTGAAGGGTCCCCACACGAGGCTCGAGCGGCTCATCCAGACGCCCGCCGTCACCCGGCAGAACAGCGTCTCCACCACGTCGCCGAGGAAAGCCCCGATGACAAAGAGCCAGACGAGGTCGCCGAAGCTCAGGGCCTTTTCTTTCTGAGCAGTCGGCTCGGGCCGGACGATGGTCGGGTAAGCCCGCTGGATACGCTTTTCCACATGGGCGATGAGCCGCTGGCGCAGCTTGTCCGAGTGCTTTTCCAGCTCGAGGTTGAGCTGTTCCAGCCTCGGATGGCTGGCGGCGTACCGGTTGACGGCCAGCGCTGCGCCCAGCTGGTCGAGGACGGCCAGCGTCATCGCCGCCCAGACGCCGATATGCAGCAGCCAGCCCGGAAGGATAGCGCAGAGCCGCAGCAGCAGGACGTTGCCCCACAGCACGCTTGCCATGCCCAGCAGACCCCAGAGCACCGAGTACTGCAGGCAGACGTAGCCGTCCAGATTGAACTTTTTATCCGAGTAGTCCCACCAGCGGCGGCGGTGCATCCTCTCGAGCAGCTTGGCCGTCACCCACTCCACCACGGTGGCGTTGGCCGCACAGCCGAGGAAGAGGGCCACCGGCGTCGAGCGCAGGTCGGCAAAGCCCACCGCCATCAGCACAGCCGCCGTGCCGTAGACGAAGCAGAACGGGCCGGACGCCACGCCACGGTTGACGAAGGCGCGGCCCTTGATGGTCGCCACCACCGTCTCGGCTGCCCAGCCGAGGAACGAGTAGACCAGATAGAGGACGCAGAGGGTATAAAAATTCAGCTCCATTGCCTGTTTCCTTTCCCATATAAACGGTTATAGGGCTATTGTATGCAGTTTTGGCCGCGTCCGCGCTGACGGAGAGGTCGGACTGCGGAGAACGTTCTCTGAGACCCGCGCGTTATCTGATAAAGTGACATTTTTCTCACGCAGCATCGTCCAAAATCACACTTTCTCAAGGTGATAAACTGAGGCTTGCTGATAAAGTGGGTCACTTTGTCAATCCGGGTCACTTTATCAAGTTGATAAAGTGACGTTTTATAATTATAGTACGTTATTTTTTGGTCACTTTATCACATGATCTACCTCAGTAGAGCGTATCACTTCATCAGCCCCATCGTCCAGGCCCGGACCAGCAGGCCCAGCAGGACGACGGCCAGCAGCACCACGGTGAGAGCGCGGCTCTGGGTGCGCTGACGCTTCTTGCGGCGGGCCGTGGTCTGCATATTCTGGCGGCTGCGGCTGTTCCGGCCGGAAGCGTTCCGGCTGCGGCCGGATGTCCCCTTCGAGGCCGTGCGGCTCCCGCCGCTCTGGCGCTTGCGGGAGGTGCTGCCGCTTTTCTGGGACTTCTGACGGCGGGGCGCTTCGTCCTCAGCCTTCTTCTGAGGCTCGATGGTCTCCGACGCGCCGCAGCGGGACAGAAAGTCCTCCGCCATCCGGTAATACTTCTCGAGGTCGCCGGTGGTCAGGGCCGTTCCCTCATAGCCCGCTTCCAGCTCCTCCACTGCCTCGTTGAACCGGATCGCCGCCTGTGCGGCTGCGGTCTTGTCGGAGGCGTGGGCGGCCTCGTTGCGGGCCATCCGCACCGCGTTGCAGGCGCGGCGGGCTGCTGCCGGGTGGGGCGTACTGCCCAGCAGGTCCAGAGGCCGGGCGGCGTCCTTTTCCGGGTCCAGCAGGACACGCATACAGAGGGTGGTATCCAGCTGCTGCCAGCCGGTGCGGCCATTCAGCTCCGGCAGGCGCTCGTAGTAGTCGGGGCTCTCCTTCTGGCGCTGGGCCAGATGCTTCAGCAGGGCGTCCACGCTGTGAGCGCCGGGCTTTTCCTCCCAGTGCCAGCGCAGCAGCTTCCGGCTGATGTCGTCGCAGGCCGCTTTTATCTCGAACGCGGCCTGCAGATATTCTTCTGACATAACAATTCTCCTAGTTTTCAACTTCCTCTAAAAGCCTCTCCCTTTGGGAGCAACGGCGACGACCGCCGCCAGTGGCGGAAACAGAGAGGAGCTGTTGGGGCCGCGGCCAGCAGGATGCGAGCGGCAGCGAAGCAGACGCTGGGAGCCGCAACCCGGGCAGTGGCACCGCAGGTGACGGAGAGGGCAAGCCAGTCAGGGCAGAGTCACCAGCACTGCGATAAGCAGCCCCTCGGTCAGGGCGATGCTGTCGCTGCGCCTAAGCCTCCCGGCGAACATCCTTGCCCTCTCAGGCGCTCCGCGCCAGCTCTCCCAAAGGGAGAGCCTTTTCGCAAGCAAAACAGCGGAGGAAGCCTCTGCCTCCTCCGCCGTACATCCTATTTTTACATCATGAACTGAGAATACACGAAGCCGCACAGGGCGATGCCCGCACACACGATGGCGGTGATGGGCGGCACCCAGCGGATGAGCGTCTCAGCGATGCTGTCACGGGGGTCTTCCTCTTCGCAGTCGTCCTCCTCGTCCAGCGGCTTTGCCTGCAGGCGGGACGGCGCGGCGGCGGGAGTCGAGGGTACCACACGGGTGCCGTACTTCTCCACCTCTTCGTCCGGCGCAAAGGACTTGGCCGGGCGCACCGGCTCCGGCTGGCGGGGCAGAACGCGGGTCGCCTCCTGCTCCGGGGCGCGGGACACCACGCGGGTCGCGTCCATCTCAGCGGCAGGCGCATAGCCGGGCGCAGGCTCCGCCGCCCGGGGCGGGATGATACGGGTAGCTTCCTCCTGCGCCGCACCCACGATACGGGTGGGCTCCTCAGCAGGCGCAGCGGGGCGCACCGGCTGGGCCGCAGGCTGCGGCTCGGGCTGGCGCACCGGGGCTTCCGGCTGCAGCAGGGTGTTCAGCGCGTTCTGCAAAAGGATGCGGTCGCTGCCGCACTCGGAGCAGTAGACGGTGTCCTCTTCCTTCGGGTGGAAGGCACCGCAGGCGCAGTACCAGCCGTTCTCGAAGACCTGGGGCATGAACTTCATGCCGGTGCGGTTCATCCGGGCTTCGAGGGCCTTCTGCATCTCGACGCTCAGGCGGCGGGGGGCCGGCAGGCGCACCCGCTTGATGCTCTCGAGGTGGACGACCTTCCTGCCGCTGTAGACATTGCGCAGGGTGACGTCCACGCTGGTGATGGCCTTCTGGGTGACAAAGACGGCATCGTCCATGCCGAAGCTCTCGCCGGGCTTTGCAGTAAGGTCACGGTACTCGAACTCGTCCTCACAGAGGATGACGCCGTCCACGCCCTTGCACTTGAAGTGGATCTCCAGTGCCGTCAGGGTCACGCGGGAAATGTTCTTAAAGGTCAGACAGACCGCGTGTTCGCCGCTGACTTCGCCCTTGAGCAGCTCCACGCAGACGAACTGCACCGGGCTGCCCGGGGTGTAATAGTTGGCCCGTGTCCGCGCGACCGGTTCAAAATTTTCCTCCACAACACTCTCCCCTTTCTCTTGGTTTACTGGTTGGCTTCGCCTTCATCCGGCGTTTCGGGGGCCGGGGCTTCCTGCGGGGCGGCATCCACTGCCTCAGCAGCTTCGGCAGGCTCCGCAGCCTCTGCGGTCTCGGCCTGTTCCACAGGCTGGACAGCGGGCTGAGCCTCGGCGGGCTTTGCGTCGGGGTCCTCACGCTGGGGCAGGGTCTCGCCTGCCATCACGGCGTTGAACTCCTTCTCGTTCAGCTTCTCGCGCTCCATCAGGGCCTGTGCCAGCGCATGGAGCTGGTCGATATGCTCCGTCAGGGTGCGGCGGCAGGTCTCGTAGGCCTCGTCGATGATGTCCCGCATCTCGCTGTCGATCTCAGCAGCGGTGGTCTCGCTGTAGCCCTTGCCCTGACCGAGGTCGCGGCCCAGGAAGGTCTCCTCCTGAGAGGTGCCGTAGACCACAGGGCCAAGGCGCTCGGAGAAGCCGTACTTGGTGATCATCTGGCGGGCGATGTTCGTCGCCTGCTGCAGGTCGTTGGACGCACCGGTGGAGATGTCGTCCAGGATAAGCTGCTCGGCTACGCGGCCGCCCAGACTGGACACGATGTCCTCGAACATCTCGCCCTTGGTGACGTAGCTGCGGTCTTTCTCGGGCAGATACATGGTGTAGCCGCCGGCCTGACCGCGGGGGATGATGGTGATCTCATGCACACGGGGGTGGTGCTTGCAGTAGAAGCCCGCCACGGCGTGGCCCGCCTCGTGGTAGGCGGTGAGCTTTTTCTCTTCGGGGGTGACGACCCGGCTCTTCTTCTCCGGGCCGGCCATGACCTTCATGGAAGCCTCTTCGATGTCCTCCATCGTGATGGCCTTGCGGCTGCGGCGGGCAGCCAGCAGAGCGGCCTCGTTGACGAGGTTCTCGAGGTCAGCGCCCGCAAAGCCTGCGGTGCGCTGTGCGATGACCTTGAGGGAGACATCCGGGGCGAGGGGCTTATTCTTGGTGTGGACCTTCAGGATCTCCTCGCGGCCCTTGACGTCGGGCAGGCCGACGTAGACCTGACGGTCGAAGCGGCCCGGGCGGAGCAGGGCCTTATCGAGGATGTCGGCACGGTTGGTGGCCGCCATGACGATGACGCCGTCGTTGGCCTCGAAGCCGTCCATCTCGACCAGCAGCTGGTTCAGGGTCTGCTCGCGCTCGTCGTGACCGCCGCCGAGACCGGCACCGCGCTGACGGCCCACAGCATCGATCTCATCAATGAAGATGAGGCAGGGCATGGTCTTTTTGCCTTGTCGAAGAGGTCGCGCACACGGGATGCGCCGACGCCGACGTACATCTCGACGAAGTCAGAGCCGGAGATGGAGTAGAACGGCACACCGGCCTCACCGGCGCAGGCGCGGGCCAGCAGGGTCTTGCCGGTACCCGGAGGGCCGACGAGCAGCACGCCGTGAGGGATGCGTGCGCCCAGAGAGTTGAACTTGTCGGGGCTCTTGAGGAACTCCACGACCTCTTTCAGCTCTTCCTTCTCTTCGTCTTCACCGGCCACATCGGCAAAGGTGGCGGTCTTCTTGTTCTCGTGCTCGTCCTTGACCTTGGCTTTGCCGACATTCATGATGCCGCCGCCACCGCCGACGCCGCCCCGCATCATCGAGAACAGCAAAAAGCCGGTGCAGCCCAGCATCCCCAGATAGAAGATGATCTCCATCCAGGGGATGGTCTCCTTGAGGGAGGTGTAGTCGTAGGTCATGGGCGCGTCGGGGTTCGCCGCGTCGTAGGACTCGATATACTTGTCCACGTTCTCGATGAAAACGTAGGCGTAGGGCAGCTTATAGCGGACGGTGACGGTGCCGTCGTCCTCCTGCACTGCGCCGGTGGACTCCGACGAGGAGGAGAACATCCCGCTCAGCAGACCGCCGGTAGACTGCACCGTGCTCTGGGTGGAGGAGACGTCCGGCAGGGGCAGGTCGCCTTCCTTCAGGTTCAGGGTGATGACGCTGGTGTTGCGGTCCAGCGTGAAGGACGTGACCTGATTGTGCTCAAAGTAATGGACGACGGTGGAGTAGCTCATGGTCGAGCCGCCGGTGCTGCCCGACCCGCTGCCCGTCACCGACCAGACCATCAGCACGGCGGCCAGCGCCAGCGCGAGGATGAGCGGATTGATACGAGGTCTCTTCGATTGCAAAAGGATCAACTCCAGTTCTGGTTTTATTTCTTACTTTTCGTAGACGCTGGGTTTGAGTACGCCGATGTAGGGCAGGTTGCGGTACTTCTCGTCGTAGTCGAGGCCGTAGCCCACCACGAACTCGTCCGGCACCGCGAAGCCCTCGTAGTCCGGGGCGATGTCGGCCTTGCGGCGGCTGGGCTTGTCGAGGATGGTGCAGATCTTCACCGAGTTCGGGTTGCGCATCTTGAGCATCGGCACGAGGTTCGACAGGGTGATGCCGGTGTCGAGGATGTCCTCCACGATGAGCACGTCCCTGCCGGAGAGGTCGCCGTCCAGGTCCTTGATGATCTTGACGAGGCCGGTGCTGGTGGTGTTGCCGCCGCCGTAGCTGGACACCACCATGAAGTCGATGCTGCACGGGATGCTCACGGCGCGCATCAGGTCGGCCATAAAGACCACCGAGCCCTTGAGGATGGAGACGAGGACGAGGTTTTTGCCCTCATAGTCTTTGCTGATCTGAGCGCCCAGCTCAGCCACCTTCGCTTTCAGCTCCTCTTCCGAAACGAGGACCTTCAAAATATCGTCATGCATGCTCATGATTCGATTCCTCCAAAATTTTCTAGTTCCACCTGCAGCAGCTGCCCGGTGTCCGGCCCGGGGGCCAGCCCATCGGCAAAGCCCTCTCCGCAGACCCACAGCACCTGTCTGCCTGCCGCCAGCAGCGGCAGCGTGTCCCGTTCCCGGGGCGGGATGCCCGCCTCGTTCATCCATTTGCGCAGCTCCCGGTCTACCCCCCGCCCGGCCGGACGGAAGCGGTCGCCGGGCTGACGGCAGCGCAGCCGCAGAACAGGACATATCGAGTTTATTTTAGCATAATCTGCCTGATTTTTTAAGTCTTTTTTATGAACACCCTGTGTTTTTTCTTCAAAACAGGCCGAGACCACCCGGATATGCAGCGTTCTGCCGCCGGGCAGCGGATAATCGCCGCCCTCCGGCAGGGATACTTCAAATTTCGGACCGTCCGCTTTTTCGCCCTGCCGGCGGGTGTTTTTATCGGATTCCTCCCGCCAGAGCACGCCGTCCCGGGCGCAGAAGCGGACGGCGTCGGTGAGCTGCACCGCGCCGCTGCCCTTTTCCACGAGGTCGGCCAGCAGGCGGATATATTTTTCCTCCGCGTCCCGCACCGGCTCCACAAGGCTGTGGAGGGCCATGTCGAGGATGAGCAGGTCAGTCTGCCGCAAAGGCTCTGACATCCACACGGGCTGGCCGCTGCGCAGGGCGTATCCTGCCCCGCCGGGCAGGCTTTTTGCGTCCGTCACCCGGGCCGAAGCCAGCAGCGCATCCGCCTGCCGGGCGAAATATTCGTCCGCCTTGGCGGCTTTCTCACAAAAGCGGGCCAGATTGCGCTCGGCGGCGCTGTTGACCCCGCAGAGGGCGGGCAGTGCGCCGTGGCGCAGACGGTTGCGGGCGTAGTCGTCGGCGTCGTTGGTCTCGTCGGTGACCCAGCGTTCGCCGCAGGCGCGGCAGACGGCCTCGGTGTCGGCCCTCGTCAGGCAGAGCAGAGGCCGCAGATAGCCCGGGCGGCTGGGCCGGATGCCCGCCGCGCCGTGGAGGCCGGTGCCTCTGGCCAGCCGGAACAGCAGCGTCTCGGCCTGGTCACTCCCAGTATGGGCAGTTGCGACGGCATCTATCCCGTCGGCCAGCACCCGCTCAAAGCAGGCATACCGCAGGCGGCGCGCCCAGTCCTCCCCCGCCCGGGGCTTTCCTGCCTCGGCTTCCAGCTCAGCGGCATGGAACACCCGCAGCGGCAGGCCCAGCCGGGCGCAGACCTCCCGGACGAAGGCTTCGTCCCGGTCCGCCGTCTCCCCCCGCAGGCCGTGGTTGACGTGGCAGACCGTAAGGGCGATGCCCTTTTCCTCGGCCAGCGGGCAGATGAGGCAGAGCAGGGCCATGCTGTCGGCCCCGCCCGAAACAGCCAGCGCGAGATGCTTTTTGCCGTCCAGCAGCTTTTCCCGGGCGCAGAAGCCGCGCACCGTCTGTAAGATCTCTTCGTAGTTCATCAGCGTTTGAAGTCCACATCCATAAAGCGGGTGTGGGCGCCATCCCAGCCCAGCGGCACCGTGCTGGTCTCGCCGTGACGGTTCTTTGCCACGATGCACTCGGCGGTGTCGGCGTCCACCTCCGCGCCGTCGGGGTTCTGGCTGGCGTAGTAGGAGTCGCGGTACAGGAAGAGGACGCAGTCGGCGTCCTGCTCGATGGAGCCGGAGTCGCGCAGGTCCGACAGCTGGGGGCGGTGGCTGGAGTTGTTGCCCTGCTTTTCCACCGCACGGGACAGCTGGCTCAGAGCGATGATGGGCACGTTCATCTCTTTGGCCATGATCTTGAGGTTTCGGGTGATGGAGCTGATCTCCTGCACGCGGTTCTCGCTGCGCTGGCCGCTGGTCATCAGCTGCAGATAATCGATGACGATGAGGCCCACGTTGGGGCGGGCGGGGTCCTGATTGACCCGGCGGATCTTCGCCTTCATCTCGGTGATGGTGATGCCCGAGGTGTCGTCCATATAAATCGGTGCGTCGTGCAGCTTTTCGGTGGCGAGGGCCAGATACTCCCAGTCCTCGGCCCGGAGCGCACCGGTGCGGAACGCCTGACTGTCGATGCCCGCTTCCGCGGAGAGGATGCGGTTGGTCAGCTGCTCCTTCGTCATTTCGAGGCTGAAGATGGCCACCGGCACCTTCTGCTGCATGGCCACGCGGGTAGCGATGTTCAGCGCGAAACTGGTCTTGCCCATACCGGGGCGGGCAGCGAGGATGATGAGGTCGCCGCGGCCAAGGCCGGTGAGGACGGTGTCCAGCAGCCGGAAGCCGGTGGGGATTCCCTTATACTTGTCGGCGTCGGGGCCGCTGATCTTTTGCAGATTTGTCAGAGTCTCCACCATGCTGGAAGAAAGGGGCGTCAGGGCGCTGGAATCGCGGCCGGAGCGGATCTCATAGATGCGCTGCTCGGCGTTTTCCAGCAGCAGGTCGGCGTCGGGCTCGTCGCCCGCGTCCTGCAAAATGTCCTTTGCGACACCCATCAGCTGGCGCACCAGATACTTTTCCTGCACGATCTGCGCATACGCCTTGACGTTGGAGATGCTGGGGACCGTCTCGGCGAGGCCGGTCAGGTAGACTTTCGCCTCGTCGGCGCTGGGAAACACGCCGTCCGAGATGACGGCGTCCAGCAGGGTGACGAAGTCGATGGTCTGGTCGCTGGTAAAGAGGCGGAGCATCTCGGAGTAGATCTGAGCGTTCTGCCGGGTGTAGAACATCTCGGGCCGGATGATCTCGACGAGGTCGGTCAGGGTCTCGGGTTTCAGCAGCACCGCGCCCAGCACGCTCTGCTCTGCCTGCATATTGTAGGGCAGGTTGATGCCCACGCTCTCGAGGTTGAGTTCGTTATAATGTCGTTCGTTCGGCATGGTCGTTATCCTTCTGCTTTATTTATATAAATGCCGTAAAGCCAAAAAGCGCCCCCTGCCGAGAGGGGGCGCAGATAGCGGTCAAATCAGGCCTGCTCCACTTCTACCTGGACCTTGAAGGAAGCCACGACACCGACATGGAGGCGGACTTTGCCGTTGAAGACGCCCGCGTCCTTGATGTCCTTGGTCTCCAGCTCGATCTTCTTCTTGTCGATGGGAGAACCGGCCAGCTGGGCCAGAGCCTCAGCGACTTCCTTGCCGGTGACCTTGCCGTGCAGACGGCCGGAGGCACCGCCCTTGGCCTTGATGACCACGGTCTTGCCCTCGAGCTTCGCGGCCACAGCCTGAGCGGCGGCCACGTTCTCAGCCTCGTGGAAGTCGGCAGCGGCCTCCTTGCCCCGGGCGATATTCACCGCGCTGGCGTCGGCCACAGCGGCCAGCTTGCGCGGGAACAGAAAGTTGCGGGCGTAGCCGTCGGAGACCTCGTGGATCTCGTCCTTCTTGCCGATGCCCTTGACGTCCTGCTTCAGAATCACTTTCATGATAGTATCCCTCACTTCTCACCGGAAAACCGGTGGATTTCTATGGTTAGTATACAGCAATCGGGCTGTTCCGTCAACGCTTACGCCAGCTCCCTGCCCACGACGTCCAGCGCCGCCTCGATGACCTTATCCATGTCGTAGTACTTGTACTCGCCCAGACGTCCGCCGAAGATGACCCCCGGCTCGGCGTCGGCCAGCTTCCTGTACTCGGCGTAAAGCGCGCCGTTCTTCTCGTCGTTCACCGGGTAGTAGGGTTCATCGCCGGGCTTCCACTCGGCGCTGTACTCGCGGCTGATGACGGTCTTGGGCTGGGTGCCGAACTCAAAGTGCTTGTGCTCGATGATGCGGGTGTAGGGCGTCTCGGCGTCGGTGTAGTTGACGACGGCGTTGCCCTGATAGTTGTCGGTGTCCAGCGTCTCGGTCTCAAAGCGGACGCTGCGGTACTGCAATGCGCCCAGCTTGTAGCCGAAGTAGGCGTCCACCGGGCCGGTGTAGACGACCCTGTCGGCCAGCTTGTCCAGCTCTGCCTTCTCGGCCAGATAGTCCACGCCCAGGCGCACTTCCACGCCGTCCAGCATCTTCTCCACCATGGCGGTGTAGCCGCCGCACGGGATGCCCTGATACAGGGCGTTGAAGTAGTTGTCGTCGTAGGTAAAACGGACGGGCAGGCGCTTGATGATGAAAGCGGGCAGCTCGGTGCAGGGGCGGCCCCACTGCTTGCCGGTGTAGCCCTTGATGAGCTTTTCGTAGATGTCGGTGCCGACCAGGCTGATGGCCTGCTCCTCGAGGTTCTTCGGCTCCGTGATGCCGGCCTCGGCGCGCTGCTGCTCGATCTTCGCCTTCGCCTCGGCGGGGGTCACGACGCCCCACATCCTGTTGAAGGTGTTCATATTGAAGGGCAGGTTGTAGATCTCGCCGTGATAGTTAGCGACAGGGCTGTTGGTGTAGCGGTTGAACTCCGCGAACTGGTTGACGTACTGCCACACAGCCTTGTTGTTGGTGTGGAAGATGTGGGCGCCGTAGCGGTGGACGTTGATGCCCTCCACCTCTTCGGTGTAGATGTTGCCTGCGATATGAGCGCGCTTGTCGATGACGAGGCAGCGCCTGCCGGCCTTCTTGGCCTCATGGGCAAATACCGCGCCGTACAGGCCGGCGCCAACGATAAGATAATCGTACTGTTTCATCACTGTTTATCCTTTTTCTTCTGTTCGGATTCCGACTCGAGGCCGCTCTTTTTCTGGGCCTCCCGGTACTGGTCGATGGCCGTCTGGATGCGGCTGCGGACCGCCTCCGGGGTGATATGCTTGAGCTGGGCCGCTGCCATGGTCTGATGGCCGCCGCCGCCCAGAGACTCCATGATGACCTGCACATTCACCGCGCCGAGGCTGCGGGCTGAGATGTTGACGCCGCCGCCCACCTGCACGGCCACGAAGCTGGCCTCCACGTTCTGGATGGTCAGCAGGTCGTTGGCCGCCTGAGCGATGGCCACCCGGGCCTCGGGGGCCACCTCGCCGCTGACGGTGATGGCGCAGCCCCGGTACATCTGGGCTTCCGATACCAGCGTGGCCTTGGTGGTGTACTCCACCATGCTCACGTCAAAGAGCTGACGCACGTGCTCCGTCTCCGCGCCGTAGCGGCGGAGGGCCGCAGCGGCCTCGAAGGTGCGCACGCCGGTGTGGAGGGTGAAGTCACGGGTGTCCAGCATGATGCCGGAGAGCAGTCCCTCGGCCTCGATGCGGTTGGGCTTGTCGTCCCGGTCGCCCACATACTGCAGGAACTCCGTGACCAGCTCACTGGCCGAGGATGCATAGGGCTCGTGGCAGACGAGGTCGGCTTTTTCGATGAAGCCGACGCCCTTGCGGTGGTGGTCGATGACGGCCACCTTGCCGCATTTTTCCAGTATCTCGCGGCTCTCCACCAGACCCAGCTGGTATGTATCCACGACGATACAGAGCGTTCTCTGGGAAATGATGGGCAGAGCGCCCTTGGGGTCGATGAAGTCGTCCTCCTGCCCTGCCGCGATGAGGGCGTTGATGAGGCTGCCCGCCAAAGTGGCGTCACGGCGCACGGCGATGACTGCCGGCACATCGCAGATCTTGCAGATGCGCAGCACGCCCTCGGCCGAGCCGATGGCGTCCAGATCGCTCATTCGGTGGCCCATGATGACCACATGGTCCGCCTCTTTGATGAGCCTGACCAGCTGGTCGGCCACGATGCGGCTGCGCACCTTGCTGCGCTTTTCCACGCCGTGGCTGACGCCGCCGTAGAAGGTAAAGCCGTCCGGGGTCATCTCGGCGGCCTGGTCGCCGCCGCGCCCCTGCGCCATATCCAGCGCCTGAACGGCCATGTCCTGAGCCTCCCGCAGGGTCTTGGCCCCGCGTCCGACGCCTATGGAGATGGAGAGGTTCACGCTGGGGTCGAGGGCGCGGATCTTGTCCAGCACGTCGTAGCCGCGCTTGGCGAACTGCTCCAGCTGGCGCTCTTCCACCACAGCGATGTAGCGGCCGCTGGCCACCCGGCGCAGAAAGCCCGTGCCGCGGCCTATCATATCTTCCAGCACCCGGTTGATGCCTTCCAGCAGGCGGGCGCGCTCGCTGTCCAGCATATCGCTGAACACGTCGTCGTAGCCGTCCACGAGGAAGACCAGATAGCCCGGGCGGCTGGCCTTATATTCGGCCTCCACTTTGCGGAGGGCCGTTTCCTCATTCAGGACAAGAAGGGTCATGCTCTCGGCCTCGCCGGGGACGGTGGAGCTGTGAGCGCTCCACACGCCGTCGGCCAGATTGAGCAGCTGGCCGCTGACCTTGCGTGCCTCCTGCAGGTCGAGGCCGGGCAGCACTTTCTGCACCCGGGGGACCAGAAGGGCTTCGCCCTTCATCAGACGGGTGCGGAACTCGGTGTTGTACCACAGCACCGTCTCCCCCGAAAGGAGGGCGGCAGGCTGGCTCAGCGGCTCGAGGCTGAACTGCGTCTTCGATTTTTCGAAGCTGCCGCCGCAGACCCAGCGGGCCACCCAGCTGCGCACCCGGTAGCGGAACACTCCGAACAGGGCGAACCACAGCACCGCCAGCACCACCAGCACAGGCCAGATGGCCGGGCGCTGCACCAGAAGCACCAGCACCAGCAGGGCGCAGAGCACCGCCAGCGCAGCGGTCAGCATTTCAAGAGTCCATCTTGGTTTTTGTTTCATGAAGTGTTATGCCTCCTGCGGGCAGACTCAGACCTCCATCAGGATGGGGAGGATCATGGGGCTGCGCTTGGTGCGGCGGTAGATATAGCTGCTCAGGGCCTCGCGCACCCGGGTCTTGACGCTGTTCCAGTCGCGGACGTGCTCGTCCACGCAGCGGTCAAGAGCCGTCTCCACGATGCTCTGGGCGCCGTCCATCAGGCTCTCGTTCTCCCGCACATAGACGAAGCCGCGGCTCACGAGGTCGGGGCCGGCCAGAACTTTGCCGGTCTTGCTGTCCACGGTGGCCACGATGATGACGAGGCCGTCCTCAGACAGATGCTTGCGGTCCCGCAGGACGACGTTGCCCACATCGCCCACGCCGAGGCCGTCCACCATGACAGCGCCCGCCGTCACCGGCTCGCCCAGCTTCATCTCGTCCTGGCTGAGGATGATGTTGGAGCCGTTCTCGGCAATGAGGATGTTGCTGGTGGGGATGCCGAGGCTTGCCGCCGTGATGGCGTGCTTTTTCAGCTGCTTATATTCGCCGTGGACGGGCAGGAAATACTTGGGTCTGGTCAGGGTGAGCATCAGCTTCTGCTCTTCCTGACAGGCGTGGCCGGAGACATGGACGTCGTACATGCCCTCATAGATGACCTCTGCGCCCAGCAGGAGCAGACCGTTGACGATCTTGGTCACGCTCTTCTCGTTGCCGGGGATGGGCTTGGCCGAGATGATGATGAAGTCGCCGGGGCCGACGCGCACCTGACGGTGGCTGCAGGAAGCCATGCGGCTCAGGGCGCTCAGAGGCTCGCCCTGACTGCCGGTGGTCACCAGCACCACCTGTTCCGGCGGATACTGGTTGATCTCATCGATGCTGATGAGGGTGCCTTCCGGGATGTGCATATAGCCCAGCTCCTGAGCCATGGCAGTATTGTTGACCATGCTGCGGCCGCTGAAGGCCACCTTGCGGCCATCCTCCACGGCGAGGTCGATGATCTGCTGGACGCGGTAGATGTTGGACGCGAAGGTCGCAATGATGATGCGCTTGTTCTGCGCCCGGGCAAACAGGCTGCGGACGCCGGCGGCCACCTTCTGCTCGGTGGCGGTGAAGCCGGGACGCTCCGCGTTGGTGGAGTCGCTCAGCAGAGCCAGCACCCCCTTCTGGCCGTACTCAGACAGAGTGGCAAGGTCGGTGGGGCCGCAGGCCAGCGGGGTGTAGTCGATCTTGAAGTCGCCGGTCTGGATGATGGTGCCGGCCGGGCTGTCGATGGCGAAAGCCACCGCGTCCGGGATGGAGTGGTTCACATGGATGGGCTCCACGGTGAAGCAGCCCAGCTTGAGCTTCTGGCGGGGGGTGATCTCCACGAATTTGGTCTTGCCTGCAAGGCCGAACTCCTCCAGCTTATTGCGGATGAGGCCGCAGGTCAGGCGGGTGCCGTAGATGGGCAGATCGAACTTCTGCAGCAGGTAGGGGATGCTGCCGATGTGGTCCTCATGGCCGTGGGTGATGAGCAGGCCCTTGATCTTATCCTTATTCTGCACCACAAAGGTGAAGTCGGGGATGACCATATCGACGCCGAACATATCGTTATCCGGGAAGACGAGGCCGCAGTCCACGATGATCATATCGCCGCAGCACTCATAGACCGTCATGTTCTTGCCCACTTCGCCGAGGCCGCCCAGCGGATAGATATGGATGGGCGTTGCAGCCTCTTTGGGCTGCTGGGGGCGGCGGGGCCGACGGGTGTAGTAGGGGCGGCGGGAAGTGCGGGGGCGCTTTTCGCCGGACGCATTGGCCGGAGCGGGAGCGTGGTTCTGTTCTTTTGTCTGTGCCATCGAAAACCTCCAAAAATTCAATCAGCAAAGCACAGGTCTGCCCCGGAAGACAGCCTGCCCTGCATTAAGGGAAGCATAAAAACGCACCTGCTTCCGTCGGATGCATCGTATAGAAATCATTTTATCAGCGTTGTTTTTATACCACGCTGTTGGTTCCGCAGGAAGCCTCTTGCCCATCCAGTCCATCTGTTCGATGCGACCGCGGCGCTTCGGCAGGAACGCTGTGAGCGCACCCACGGCGCGCCCCTATACGCATTTCGTTGCAACAAGTATAGTATTTCTCGCCTCTTTTGTCAATTCCAAGCTTGGGCCGGGCGGTGGTAAATTATGCCCTGCCCCTTGACAGACGGGCCAAAATGGCTCTAAATAATAGGTACTACAAACATGATGCAGGAGAGACGCATGAAACAGGTCGAAGTTTACACCGACGGCGCGTGCAGCGGCAACCCCGGCCCCGGCGGCTGGGGCGCGGTGCTGCGCTACCGCTTTAACGGCAAGGTCTACGAAAAGGAGCTCAGCGGCGGCGACGCCTCTACCACCAACAACCGGATGGAGCTGACGGCCTTCATCGAGGCGCTGCGCCAGCTCAAGGAGCCCTGCGAGGTGCGGCTGTGCTCCGACAGCCAGTACGTCATCAACGGGCTGGAAAAAGGCTGGGCCAGGGGCTGGAAGCGCCGGGGCTGGAAAAAGTCCGACGGCTCCCCTGCCCTGAACCCCGACCTCTGGGAGCAGGCGCTGGAGCAGGAAGCCCGCCACAAGCTCACCTACGTCTGGGTCAAAGGCCACGCAGGCCACCCGGAGAACGAACGCTGCGACCAGCTTGCGGTCGCCCAGAGCCAGGCACATGGCGGGAGACAGGGACGATGAACGATGCTTTTCTGCCCGGGAACGGGTTTGACACCTACGAAGAACAGGACCGGGTCCTGATGGGCCTGAACGGCAGTGTGCGCAACGGCGTGGCCGTCCGCATCCTGCAGCAGCAGGGCTTTGCCGTGGCGGCAGCGGTCGTCCGGCTGGCTGACACCCCCGAAGAACACGCCGCCGTGGACGCGGCCAAAGCTCTGGCAAAGAAGCTGGACGTGGAGTGCGTCACCCTCAACGCCGAGGCTCTGGCCGGACAGGATGCCGAAGCCGCCCGCTTCGCGGCCCTGCTCACTGCCGCCGACAAGCTGGGCATCCAGTATATTGCCTCCGGCCGCTACGCCCGCATCGAGACAGACGCACAGGGCATGAGCCACCTGTTCGCCCCCGAGAGCGGCGCACCGGACGAGAGCGGAACGCTTGCCGCCCTCCCGCCCGAGGCCCTGAGCCGCCTCATCCTGCCGCTGGGCGATTTCTCCCCGGAGGACGTGGCAGAGATGGCGGAGGATTTTAAGCTCTGAAATTTTTCTGTTCCCGGTCAGCGTCCTTGCCCTCTCCGTCACCTGCGGTGACACCTCTCCCAAAGGGAGAGGCTTTCGCTTTTCCGTCACGTCAAAGGCTCTCCCTTTGGGAGAGCTGGCGCGTCAGCGCCTGAGAGGGCAAGCCCGTTGAAGCAAAAAAATCCCCCGTGCAGTTCAGCTGCACGGGGGATTCGTTTTATGATCAGTTCTGGGGATGCACGATGTCGCGCCAGTCGAGGTCGCCGCGCTCGAGGCCGTGGATCAGGACCTCGGCGGTGGCGATGTTGGTGGCCATCGGGATGTTGTGGACATCGCACAGGCGCAGCAGAGTCATCTCATTCGGCTCACTGGGCTTTGCGTTGATGGGGTCGCGGAAGAACAGCAGCAGATCCACTTCGTTGCAGGCGATGCGGGACGCGATCTGCTGGTCGCCGCCCTGTACGCCCGCCAGAAAGCGCTGCACCTGCAGACCGGTGGCTTCGGCGATCATCTTGCCGGTCGTACCGGTTGCCACCAATTTATGCTGGCTCAAAATCCGGCAGTACGCCGTACAGAACTGTACCATCAGCTCTTTTTTGGAGTCATGCGCAATCAGTGCAATCGTCATCGGTCAACCTCTCCTTTTTCCCGCGCCCCTGTCCGGAGCAATCATCTTGCACATATCATAGTATCACAGTTTCCGTCTTTTTACAACTGTTTTTCGGGCAAAAGTTCTAATTTTTCATAGATTTCTGCCAAATCCACGCACCATCGCTCAGGCGGCGGGCTGCTCTGCGGGGGCGGTGTCGTCTGCAAGGGCGTCGTTGTTTTCCACAGTCTCCGGCACAGCATCCTGCCCGCCGGCTGTCGTGTCAGCCGTCTCGCCTGCTCCTGTCTCGTCCAGCGTCAGGCTGCCGTCCTTCATGGCATAGTAGGCGTCGAAGATGTCGGCCACGAGGTTGCCGGCGCGGGCGCCGCCGCCGCCGTACTCGATGACGATGCCGAGGGCGATCTCAGCGTCCTCTGCCGGGCCGTAGGCGATCATCATGGTGTTGGTGTAATGCTTGCGGGTGCTGCCGACGTAGTACGTCTCGCTGCGCTGAGGGGTGCCGGTCTTGCAGGCGATGGTGACGGGGTAGTTCTTCAGGCCCGACATCGTCTCCGACACGCCGATCATGCCCTGCCGCACGAGGTCGAAGGTGTCGCCCCGGTCCTCGATGACGTCCATCACCTCGGGCTGGGTCTCCTGCAGGACTTTGCCGGTGTTGGTGTCGAGGATGGCCTTGACGAAGTGGGTGCGGTAGCGCACGCCCCGGTTGGCCAGCGTGCCGGCGTAAGTCGCCAGCTGGACGGGGGTGACGACGGTATTGCCCTGACCGATCGCGGCCTGGACGTCCAGAGAAGCGGTGTAGTTGGAGTCGTTCTTTGTGGTCAGTCGGCCCGTGGCCTCGTTGACCTCCACGCCGGTGCGGGTACCAAGGCCCATCTTGTAGGCGTAGGCATCGTAGACGTCACTGGTGGTGCGGCGGCCCACATCGTAGAAGAAGATGTTGCAGCTCCACTTGATGGCCGTGATGACGTCGATGTTGCCGCTGTGGCCGTGGCGGGTACACTTGGGGCGGTAATCGTCATAATAGGTATAGACACCGTTGCAGTAGACAGTGGAAGAGCGGTTGATGACGCCGGAATCCAGCGCCGCCACCGCCACCGCAGGCTTGAAGGTGGAGCCGGGGGTGTACAGGCCCTGCAACGCGCGGTTGAGCAGGGGCAGGCCCGGGTCCGAGCTGTACTGGCTGTACTGGGTGGCGAAGAGGTTCTGGTCGTAGCTGGGGTAGTTGGAGGCGGCCAGCACACTGCCGTCCTTCGTGCTGATGACCACCACCGCACCGGCGGCAGCCTTGGCAGAACTGCTGCTGTTGTAGGTGCTGTTTATCATCTCGATGTTTTTGGCCAGCGCCCTGTCCACCGCCTGCTGGAAGGCGCTGTCGATGGTGAGCTGGACGGTATGGCCCGGCTCCGGCACGGTGGTCATCGCAGTCCCCACGATGACGCCGTCCGAGCTGCGGGTGATGGTCTCAACGCCGTCCTTGCCCCGCAGCTCGTCTTCGTAGACGGCTTCGAGGCCCGACACGCCGATCATGTCGTTCATGTTATAGCCCTTTTCCCGCAGAGGGTAGGTGGTCTGGCCGTTCTCGTCGGTCACCTTCCACTTTTCGGCGGTGATCTTGCCCACACGGCCCAGCACATGGGGGATGATGCTGCCCTCATCGTAGCTGCGGGTGCTGGTCTCCACGATCTCCACACCGGGCATGGTCAGGCTGTTCTCCTTGATGGTCGCCACGGTCACTTCGCTGACATTCTCGGCCATGACGAAGTTGTTGACGTTGGAGAACGCCTGCTGCTGCATCTCGTAGTGGATGCCGCCCAGCACCCTCTGCCAGTGGAAAGGATAGCTTTCCAGCTTGTAGTCCTCCACCAGCTTTTCCATCACGTCATCGGCGGTGGCGTACTGCTGTAAGCCCAGCGAGTCCTTCATGGCCGCGAGAGCCTTCTGGTCGCTGGTGCTGTCGGCCTGCGCGGTAAAGCTGTAGTGGCCCGCCGCGTCCGGCTCGCCGATGAGCAGCGAGTCGTTCCATTTTTCGCCGTGGACTTCCAGCAGCTCCACGATGCGCTGCAGCATGGCGTCAAGGTCTTCGTCCCCCATCAGCAGCTTGCTGAGCACCACATTGTAGCTGGTGGTGCTGGCCGCGATGCGGCGTCCGGCGCTGTCCACGATGTCGCCGCGGGCAGCGGTGACGGTAAAGTTATAATCGGTGGTGTTGGTCGCCTGCGCCTTGAAGCTGTCGCTGTTGACGAGCTGCAAAAATATCAGCCGCAGCACATACACGGCGATGAGCACCGAGGCGGCAGCGATGAGCCCAGCCATCCGGCGCACCACGATCTTGTGTTCGTCTTGATTCATCCGTTTTCCTCCCGGCAGGGTCTGGCATCATACCACGCCGTTGTCTATCTTGAATTCCGTGCTGATGCGCTGCACTGCACGGTGGAGCAGCCAGCTCCCCGGGGCCGTCATCAGGGCCGACGGCAGCACGACCCAGAGAAAACGCTCCCCTGCGCCCGCATAGCCCGGCATATAGTAGAAAAACAGCCAGTCCGCCGACAGCACCAGCAGGGCGCAGACCACGGCCAGCAGCACGAAGTTGGAGGGGGTATCCTTCAGATAAAGCTGCACGACCACCGACACGCCGAAGCAGAGGAGCATCAGCTCCAGCGCCAGCATCCCCACGGTGCGGCCGGCGGTGTAGTCCCACATCAGGCCGCACACCGCGCCAAAGATGGCCCCGGCGAACTCGCCCTCTGCGGCAGACACCGCCAGACAGAGCGGCAGCAGCCAGAGCGGCTTCGCGGCTCCGAACTGGAACAGCCCCGGCATGGTCTGCAAAACCGTACACACCACCAGCAGAAGGATATAGCAGCCCCATTTCAGCCTCTGGCTGCGGCTGCGCTTGCGGCGAGATTCCATCTCCGGCCCTCCTCAGTAGTTGGTGATGATGAACACATGGCGCACCGTGCGGGGGTCTGCGCCCGGCTGGATGACGGCCAGCGTCGATTTGCCGCTGGCCTCGGGGGTCAGCTCCTTGATGACGCCCACCAGCACGTCCGGCGGGAACACCCCGCCCAGACCCGTGGTGATGACCTGGTCCCCCTCTCTGCTCAGGGTGCTGCGGGCGAGGTTCGAGAGGATGCACAGGCCGTCGGCGGCGTAGTCGGCGCTGCCGGTGATGATGCCGTTGTCCCGGGTGCGGGAGACGACGCCCGCCGCATTGAAGCTGGGGTGCAGGATGGTCATGACCTTGCAGCTGGTGAGGTCGGCTTCCCGCACCACGCCCAGCAGATAGCCCTCGTCGCTGATGACGGCGTCGTTGACGGCCACACCGTCCAGTGTGCCTCTGTCCAGCGTGAAGCCCCAGAAGGAGTCCAGCGGGTCGCGGCCGATGACGAAAGAGGACGTGTAGCTCATCTCCGGGTGCTGCTCCTGGATGTTGGCCAGCGCCTTGTAGGCCTCGTTCTCGGCCTTGAGCTTGTCGTAGTCCACCATCTGGGAGCGCAGAGCGGCGTTTTCCTCGCTGAGCTGCTTGTTTTCTTCCAGAATGGCGTCGATGTTGGCGTAGTTCTCCCACAGGGAGGCCACGCCGCTGCTCACTGCCGCCGCTGCCCGCTGGAACGGGGCTGCGGCCACGCTCAGCAGCTCCTGCGGAGCCGCGGTCAGGCGTCCGTTCGCGCCTGCATAGGCCATGATGCCCACGAGGAAGACCGCGATGGCAATGAGTATCTTAAATTTCCATGTGTCAAAAAAATCCTTCAAGGCGGGTCCCTCCGAATCTGCAAAAAAGCGCGGACAGCCGTGCCATCCGCGCTCAAAACTCATCTTCTGCGGCGCAGCAGCGCAAAGGTCCTCCCTCAGCGTACCGCCGCAAATGGCACAGCCGAGGCTTACATATGACCGCCGTCGGTATCCAGAACGTCGTGCAGGACATCCACATGATCCAGCACAGCACCGGCACCCTTGGCCACGCAGTCCAGCGGGTCCTCAGCCACATGGACATCGATGCCGGTCTCGCTCTCAATGAGCTTGTCGAGGCCGCGCAGCAGTGCGCCGCCGCCGGTCAGGGTGATGCCGTGGTCGATGATGTCGGCGCTCAGCTCGGGCGGGGTGCGCTCCAGAGTCTCCTTGATGGCGCTGGTGATCTTGACCAGACACTCCAGCAGAGCCTCACGGACATCCTCCGAGTGGACGACGACGTTCTTGGGCAGGCCGTCCACGAGGTTGCGGCCCTTGATCTCGAGGGTCATCTCGGGGTCCATCGGGTAGGCGGAGCCGATCTCGATCTTGATCTGCTCGGCGGTGCGCTCACCGATGAGGAGGTTATACTTGCGCTTGATGAAGGCGATGATGGCCTGGTCGAACATATCGCCGGCCATCCGCACGCTGCGGGAGGCCACGATGCCGCCCAGAGAGATGACGGCGATCTCGGCCGTGCCGCCGCCGATGTCCACGATCATGCTGCCGGTGGGCTCGCTGATGGGCAGGCCCGCACCGATGGCAGCGGCCATGGGCTCCTCGATGACCGACACCTGACGGGCGCCGGCCTTCAGAGCGGCCTCACGCACAGCGCGGCGCTCCACCTCGGTGACGCCCGACGGGATGCAGATGACCACGCGGGGGCGGGAGAACATGCTGTTGCCGCAGGCTTTTTTGAGGAAGGTCTCCAGCATATTGGCGGTGATGTCGAAGTCGGCGATGACGCCGTCCTTCAGGGGGCGGACCGCCACGATGCTGCCGGGGGTGCGGCCGATGACGGCCTTTGCCTCAGCGCCCACGCAGCGCACTTCGTCGCTCTTGGTGTCCACGGCCACAACGGAGGGCTCACGCATGATGATGCCCTTGCCCTTCATGTAAACGAGGGTATTGGCAGTACCGAGATCGATACCAACATCCTTTGAAAACAAACTCATATAGTCTTCTCTCCTTACGATTTTCCAGGGTCTATTCCAAAACGCAGAGCCGCCCGCTCAGACCAACGGACAGCTCATCGCAGAATAACACGTTTTTATTATAGCCGCAAGGCGCGCTTTTCTCAAGCATTTCCGTAAACTTTTTCGAGTTTTTTCATTTTTTGCCGCCGGGGCCGCTTTTCTGTGTCCCGCATCAGAATCTGCTCAGCAGACGGGCCGTCCGGCTGACGGGCAGGCCCATGATGGTGTAGTAGTCTCCTTCCAGCCGGTCGAGCCAGAGGGCTGCGCGGCCCTGGATGGCGTAGGCACCGGCCTTGTCGTAGGGCTCCTTCGTGGCCGTGTAGGCGTCTATCTCCCCTTCCGAAATCGGGAAGAAGGTCACCCTGCAGCTGTCCACGAAGCTCTCGGTGCGTACGCCGTCCGATACGCAGACGCCGGTATGCACCTCGTGGGCCGCGCCGGACAGGGCGCGGAGCATCCGCTTTGCGTCCTCCACGCTGTGGGGCTTGCCGAAGACTTCGCCGCCCACATCCACGACGGTGTCACATCCCAGCACCACCGCGCCGGGATGGTCTTTTGCCACAGCGAGGCACTTGCCCCGGGCCAGCTTTTCCACCAGCTGGGCCGGAGTGGGTGCAGTGACTCCGCTCTCGTCGAAATCGCTGACGCAGATGGTGAAGTCCGTCGTGTATAAGCTCAGAAGCTCCTTCCGGCGCGGACTGCCGGAGGCTAATATCAGGTTCATTCTGTTTTCCTCTTTTTCATTCTGTCCTTGGCCGCAGGGCCCGGCATTTTACGACAGCGCAGGCTTTTTCGTCCTGCGTGGGCCTGCCCGACATGCCAAGGGCTTCCCCTATTAGGGGGAGCTGGCTGCGAAGCAGACTGAGAGGTTTATTTCCCCGTCGAGCCGAAGCCGCCCTCGCCGCGGACAGTCTCATCCAGTGCGTCGGCCTGCACGAATGCCGCCGTGTACACCGGCGCGATGCAGAGCTGGGCCACCCGCTCACCGGGCTGGATGGTATAAGCCTCCGCACCCAGATTGACCATCGGGACTTTCAGCTCACCGCGGTAGTCGCTGTCCACGACGCCGACACCGTTGGCCATGCAGAGGCCGTGCTTGATGGACAGACCGCTGCGGGCATAGACCAACGCCACAGCGTGGGCGCCGGGCAGCTCGATGGCAAGGCCGGTAGGCACCAGCACCCGCTGCATGGGCTGGACGGTCAGCGGCTCATCCAGCACGGCGCACAGGTCGGCGGCGGCAGAGCCGGAGGTGGCGTAGGCGGGCGTCTTGGCGCGGGAGTCTAACACTTTGTATTTTACAGTGATGGGTTCCATAGTATACCTCATAAATTTATTTGCTGTTCAAGGGCAGGTGCGTCCTGGTACAACCTCTCCGTCACGCCTGCGGCGTGCCACCTCCCCTAGTAGGGGAGGCTTTGGCAGTCCCCGCAAAGTGAACGGTTTCGCCAGAGGCTCCCCTATTAGGGGCAACAGCGACGACCGCCGCCAGCGGCGGAAACAGGGAGTCGCTGTTGGGGCCGCGGCCAGCAGGATGCAAGCGACAGCGAAGCAGACGCTGGGAGCCGCAACCCGGGCAGTGTCACCGCAGGTGACGGAGAGGGCAAGCCGCCTTTCCTTTTTATCAGTTCGTTCCCTTAAAGTACAATCCTCTCGTGAACTCACCCTCAAACGGTGCGTGCTGGCGGATGCTGTCGAGGATGGCGGCGGCCTCTTCCCTGCTTTCCAGCGTGAAGTAAGCCACGCCGTAGTCCACGGTCAGTGCGCCGGGCTTGTCGCCCATATAGATGGGGACGGGATTATAAATAGTACGGACACCCAGCCCGCACCGCACCGGGAACTTCTTCGCCTTGCGGTCGGTGAGCAGGCCGGTCTTGTCGCAGTGGGCGCAGTCGTGGATGTTCTGCAGCGGGCAGGCGCGGGTGACCATCAGCGGCATATGGCCGTAGGTGATGACGCCGGTCGGCACAGGCTTGCCGTCACGAGTCGGCGCGATGGTGCTGATGTCGCTGTCCTTCACCTCGGGCAGGATGAGCACCGAGCTCAGGCCAAGGTCCGCATAATACTGGGCCGCGAGGTTATTGGTGACGTTGAGGCCGAAGCCGCCGGTCATGGGCAGGCCGCGGCAGAGCCGCAGGTGGGCGATGTTGCTCACCTCATAGCCCGCAAAGCCCGCGTCCTGGGTGGCCGCGATGCGGCGGGCGGTGTCCTCTTCCAGCGCGCCGAACATGACGCGGGGCAGTTCAAGAAGGGTCTTCTCCCGCCACTCGCAGGGGACGCGGTCGGCCTGCGCGATGGGCAGGATGAGGTATTCCACCCCGCTGAGTGCCTGCTCCGGCACCTGCTCCCAGCGCTCGAACCGGGCGCGGAGGGTGCGGTGGGGTGGCAGAGTGCGCAGCGGCAGAGGCGGAAGCTCCACCTCATTCACCGGCCACGGGCGCAGGGTCTCCCGCTTTTTCAGCAGGGCGTCCAGTGCCTCACGGCGCAGCTCATTGACGGCACTGCCCGGCACGAACCAGGGGCCGCCATCCATCTCCACGTCGATTTTTTCGGCAGAGAAAGGCGTGCCGCCGGTCTTGCTCAGGCTGCGGCTCAGGCTCTCGGTGGGGTCGGTGCGGGCGGGCTGAGGCTCGGCGTCACCGTAGGCGAAGGCTTTGTTGGTGCCGTCGGTGACGGTCAGCTTCTCGCCGCCCTCTTCGATTTCAATTTTCATCTCCACCGGCACCCGGGAACGCTCCCGGCGGTACAGCTCCCGCAGGGCAGGCAGGGTCTTCCTGGTCAGCTCGGCGTCGGCCTCGCTGCGGACGCCGAACATCGTGCCGTCGATCTTTCCGTCCAGATAGCCGGAGGTGAAGCCGGAGCGGCTGAAGGCATTCTTCAGCAGGTCGCGGTCATAGGCGCGGCCCTCGCGGCCTGCCAGACAGGCGCTGACGGCAGCAGCGACATACTCCGGCGTCCGCAGACGGCCTTCGATTTTCGCCGATGCCACGCCGATGGCCTGCAGCTTGTCCAGCTTGTCGATGACGGAGTTGTCCTTGAGGGACAGGTGGTGCAGACGGCCCGGCTTGCCCTCGGGCAGAGCGTTGGCCTCGAAGGGCAGGCGGCAGGGGCCGGCGCAGGAGCCGCGGTTGCCGCTCCGTCCGCCCAGAAAAGCCGACATATAGCACTGGCCGCTGACGCACATGCAGAGTGCGCCGTGGACGAAGCACTCCGTCTCGATGCCGCAGTGCCTGGTGATGTGCTCCACCTCGGGCAGGCTCAGCTCACGGGCCAGCACGACCCGGGCAAAGCCCAGCTCTTTCAGCTCCAGTGCGCCCTGCAGGGTGTGGACGCTCATCTGGGTGGAGCCGTGGCGGGGACAGGCTGGGGCGCAATGTCCCCGATGAGCTTCGCCACCGCGAGGTCCTGACAGATGACGGCGTCGGCCCCGCTGGCGGCGACGGCCCGCACGGCGTCGGCCAGACCCGCCAGCTCGCCGCCGTAGACGGTGGTATTCAGCGCCACATGGACGGCCACGCCCCGGGCATGGCAGAACCGGACGGCTTCTTTCAGGCTGTCGGCATCAAAATTGCCCGCACCGGTGCGGGCGTTGAAGCCGGAAAAACCCAGATATACTGCGTCCGCGCCGCTGAATACTGCTGCGCGGAGCATTTCTTCACTGCCCACAGGGGCAAGGATCTCAATTTTTGACATAGCTCTCCCTTTGACATCGATATAATGTAAGTCACTTCTGCTGCAGCTTGGCCAGCTGTTCCCGCAGAGCGGCATTTTCCCGCTTGAGGGTCTCGTTCTCCGCCTTGGCCTTATCCGCTGCCAGCTTCGCCTTGGCTGCATCGGAAATGTAGTCCTGTATCTGGCTGCGCATATTCTCGGCGCTGCCCGCGCTCTTGCGGTACTCGTCCAGATAGTCCATCGCGCAGAACACCGCTGCCTTGGTCACAGAGAGGTTGCCGTTGTTGTCCAGCAGCTTCGTGATGTCATCGTCCAGCTTCTTGGCCAGTGTGGTGATGTAGTTCTCGGTATCGGTCGTTGCGATGGCGTAGGGTGCGCCTGCAATGGTCACTCTCACTTTATTTACCATATCGTCCTCACTTTGCGCGGCACACGCCCTGCCGGGCCGGTCATTTCCGGTCATTTCTTACTATTTCCGGGATTTTCAGAAACCATTTCAGCCCTGACAGGAGCGCTTTGCCGCGGCTTTTTCATGTTCAGCCGAGTTTGTCCCCGAATTACCCGTCCGAACCGATGCATTTCGGGGCAAACACGGCCCTTGTCTCCCTTTATTATAATATAAATAGTGCGCGAGAAAAAGTGCTATTTTTGAATTTTTGGCATATTTGTCAGAAACATTGCCATAAAAATGTCAGATACGGCAAAAATGCTTCCTTTTTCTTGCAATCCCCATCCGGAGTGATTATAATATCATTGTTATGTGTTATGCGATGGGCGAGGGAATTGGAGGAGAAACGCCCTGTCACCGTACTAATTCAAAAAATTTAAGCATTCGTGCGGATAGGAGTTCATTTATGACTACAAAAGAATTTGCAAAAATTCTTCAGGACAAGCTCACCAGCGAATATGGTGTTGACCTGAGCGTTGCATCTCATCAGCAGATCTACCGCGCTCTGGCCCTCATCTGCCGCCAGATGATGAGCGAGAACCATAAGAAGTTCCAGTCCAAGGCCATCGGCACCGGCTCCAAGCAGGTGTACTACCTGTGCATGGAGTTCCTGATGGGCCGCAGCCTCAAGATGAGCCTGTTCAATCTGGGCCTGAATGATGCTGCCCAGAAGGCTCTGGCCGAGGCTGACATCAGCCTGGACAGCATCTACGAGGAAGAGCCGGACGCAGGTCTGGGCAACGGCGGCCTGGGCCGTCTGGCCGCCTGCTATCTGGACGGCATGGCCACCACCAGCATCTGCGGCACCGGCTACTCCATCCTGTACGAGTACGGCATCTTCAAGCAGAAGATCGTGGACGGCTGGCAGCAGGAGCGCGCCGACAACTGGCTGCCCGGCGGTCAGGTCTGGCTCAAGAGCCACCCCGATCAGGCTGTGGAAGTCCGCTTCGACGGCGAGATCCACGAGAACTGGGACCACGGCTTCCACTATATCCAGCACACCAACTACAACAGCGTCATGGCCATCCCCTCTGATATGTACGTTCAGGGTTACGACGGCAAGGGCGTTGCAAAGCTGCGCCTGTGGCAGGCCAAGGCTCCCGACTTCGATATGTCCAGCTTCTCTCTGGGCAACTACAACACCGCAATGAGCAAGAACGCCAGCGCTGAGCTCATCTCCAAGGTGCTGTACCCCAACGACAACCACGTTGAGGGCAAGATCCTCCGCCTGCGCCAGCAGTACTTCCTGTCTGCTGCCTCCATCGGCGACATCGTCCAGAGCCATCTGTCCAGCTACGGCACCCTCGAGAACCTGCCCGACAAGGTGGCTATCCAGCTGAACGATACCCATCCGACCCTCGCCATCCCCGAGATGATGCGCATCCTGCTGGATGAGTGCGGCTTCGGCTGGGACAAGAGCTTCGACATCTGCCAGAAGGTCTTCTCCTACACCAACCACACCGTCATGGCCGAGGCTCTGGAGAAGTGGAACGTGGACATCTTCAAGATGACCCTGCCCCGCATCTACCAGATCGTGGTCGAGATGGACCGCCGCGCCCGCGAGAAGCTGGAAGCAGCCTTCCCCGGCGACCAGGGCAAGATCAACTATATGGCCCTCATCGGCGACAATCAGGTGCGCATGGCCAACATCTGCGCCTACACCGCCAACAGCATCAACGGCGTCTCCAAGCTCCACAGCGAGATCATCAAGGAGAGCGTCTTCCACGACTACTACCTGTTCAAGCCTCAGGCTTTCAAGAACGTGACCAACGGCATCGCTTACCGCCGCTGGCTGCTGGCCTCCAACCCCGAGCTGTGCAAGCTGCTGGACGAGACCATCGGCACCGGCTACAAGCACGACGCCGCCGACCTGTCCAAGCTGAACAAGTTCGCTGAGGACAAGACCGTCCTGAAGCGTCTGAATGAGATCAAGCTGGACAACAAGAAGAACTTTGCCGCTTACCTTGAGAAGAGCACCGGTCAGGTCATCGACCCCAGCTCCATCTTCGACTGCCAGGTCAAGCGTATGCACGAGTACAAGCGCCAGCACCTGAATGCGCTGAACATCGCTGCTCAGTACCTGTACCTGAAGGAGAACCCCAACGCCGACTTCATCCCCAAGACCTATATCTTCGGCGCAAAGGCTGCTCCCGGCTACTATATGGCCAAGCAGATGATCCGCATGATCTGCAAGCTGGGCGACCTCATCAACAACGACCCCGCTGTCCGCGAGAAGCTGCGCGTGGTCTATCTGGAAGAGTACTGTGTCTCCCTGAGCGAGCACCTGATGCCCGCAGCCGAGGTCTCTGAGCAGATCTCTCTGGCAGGCACCGAGGCTTCCGGTACCGGCAATATGAAGTTCATGCTGAACGGTGCCATCACGCTGGGTACTCTGGACGGCGCAAACGTCGAGATCGCCGACGCCGCCGGCAAGGAGAATGAGCTCATCTTCGGTATGCTGACCCCCGAGGTCAACAACCTCAAGCAGGTGGGCTACCATCCCAACGCCTTCATCATGGGCGACGACGTTGCAAACGCCGCTCTGAACTTCCTGGAGCGCGGCTGGAACGGCGAGAACTTCCACGAAGTCACCGAGAACCTTCGCAGCAGCGACCCCTATATGGTCATGGCCGACTTCAAGGACTACCGCCGTGCTCAGGCCGACCTGCAGCGCCTGTACGCTGACCGTGAGCATTGGGCTAAGATGAGCCTGAAGAACATCGCCAACAGCGGCATCTTCAGCGCTGACCGTGCCGTTCTGGACTACGCACGCGACATCTGGCATGCTTCTGCCGTCAAGTAATCTTTCCTAAATAATGCAACGCCCCGTGGCATCGCTGCCCGGGGCTTTTTTTGAGAAAGGACGATCCTTTTTGCCTTGTCTGTTCAATAGTTTCGACCCCTACTTCAAGCAGCCCTTCGGCGCGGTGCGCGCCGGCCAGAGTGTGCATTTGTCCCTCTGCATCCCGGAGGAGCTGGGCTATGTAGACCCCCACCTCGTCCTCCAGAAAGAGGGCAGGTACGATGTCCCCGTCCACTACCGGATGAAGTTTGACGGCCAGACGCCCCATCAGAACCACTTCTCGGTGGACATCGCCCTCAACGACGTGGGCCTCTACTTTTACTATTTCGACCTCTACACCGACTTCCGCCGCATCGTGCGCGGGCCGGACAACTGCGGCGTCGTGAGCTGGCAGGAGGGCGAGAGCTGGCAGATCACCGTGTATGAGGCCGATTTTGAGACGCCCGCCCCCATCAAGGGCAAGGTCTTCTACCAGATCTTCCCCGACCGCTTCTGCGAGGGCGTGGAGAACAAGCCCATGCCCTTCCCCGACCGGCTCTATCAGGCCGACAAGCACGCCGAGCCCTTCTGGCAGCCCAATGAGGTGGGCGGCCACCTGAACGAGGACTACTTCGGCGGCGACCTCAAGGGCGTCCAGATGAAGCTGCCCTACCTCCGCGAGATGGGCGTGGATTACCTTTACCTGAACCCCATCTTCGAGGCTCACTCCAACCACCGCTACAACACCGCCGACTACCTCAACGTAGACCCCCTGCTGGGTACCAACGAGGATTTCGAGACCCTCTGCGCTGAGGCCAGGAAGTACGGCATCGGCATCGTGCTGGACGGTGTATTCAGCCACACCGGCTCCGACAGCCGCTACTTCAACCGCGAGGGCCGCTACGGCGAGGGCGGTGCCTATCGTGACCCCAACTCCCCCTACCGCAGCTGGTACGATTTCGACTCCAAGTATAAGGGCGGCTACCGCAGCTGGTGGGGCTTCGAGACCCTGCCCGAAGTCAACGAAGAAACGCCCTCCTACGTTGAATTCATCACCGGCGAGGGCGGTGTCATCGACACCTGGCTCCGCCGGGGTGCAGCAGGCTTCCGTCTGGACGTGGCCGACGAGCTGCCCGATGAATTTATTGAAAAAGTGCGCATCGCCGTCAAGCGGGTCGGCCCGGATAGGTTCCTTCTGGGCGAGGTGTGGGAGGACGCCACCACCAAGTTCGGCTTCGACAAGCGCCGCACCTACCTGCTGGGCAAGGGCCTCGACAGCGTGATGAACTACCCCTTCAAGAACGCCGTTCTGGGCTTCGTCTGCGGACGGGACGCCGGCCAGACCATGACCGACATCCTCTCCATCTGCGAGCACTACCCCGCCCCGGCCCTCGATACGGCCCTGAACTTTCTCTCCACCCACGACACCGAGCGCGCACTGACCGTCATTGCCGACGAGCCTGCCAATGGCCGGGGCCGCGAGTGGCAGAGCGGCCGCTGTGTCACCGGCGACGCCTACGAGGAAGGAATGCTCAAGCTGCGGATGGCTTACGCCATCATCTACACCCTGCCCGGCGTCCCCTGCCTCTACTACGGCGACGAGATCGGGATGCAGGGCTATCGCGACCCCTTCAACCGCGGCTTCTACTGCTGGGACAGCCACGAAGAGCGGCTGAAACCTGTTCTGGCACAGCTGGCACAGCTCCGCCACACCTGCGAGGCCTTCCGCACCGGAGCCCTACGGGTGCTGCGGGCCGAGGGCGGCGTCGTCCACTACCAGCGCATCGGCGAGTTTGAGGCGGCAGAGATCATCGTCAACCGCACCGAGCATATCATCGTGGAGCCGCTGGCCAGCGGCAAGCACACCGAGGTGAACCCCATGGGCTTCACCATCGTGGTGGAAGAGGTCGGCCACAACCCGAACCACAGCTACTACGACTATAAGTGACCCCGCCCCCTGCCCTGCCTGCGGCATCCCGCCCGGCGTGAGCAGGGGGCTTATTCATAATCTGTCTCTGTACTTTTCAGACGTTTTGCTCTATAATGGGGGAAAAGGAGGGAGAACTCATGTCTGTTGACCCTATTTTCTGGCTTCTGGCCGCCATCGGCTTCGTCATTCTCGAGGCCATGACCCTGAATCTCGTCTCCATCTGGTTCGCTGTGGGCAGCGCCGCAGCCCTGCTGAGCTGTCTGGCCACCGGCTCCTTCCGGGTGCAGGCGGTGGTGTTCATCGCCGTCAGCACCCTCTGCCTGCTGGCCCTCAAGCCCCTGTGCAGCCGGCTGCGCAAGCCGCCCACGGCAACGAACGGCGACCGCGCCCTTGGCCGGGAGGCCGTCGCGCTCACCCCTGTCTCCGCCGAGGCCACCGGCCGCATCCGGCTGGACGGCGTGGACTGGAACGCCCGCTGCGCCACCCCCGGCGACACCCTCGCCCCGGGCCAGAGCTGCCGGGTGGCCGAGATCCACAGCACCCTGCTCATCGTGGAACCCATCCTCACCGAGACCGCCGCACCGGTGGCTCACTGATATGAAAGGAGCGTCCCTATGCCTATCATGCTGTTCCTTATCCTCATCCTCATCTTTGTCATCCTGCTGGTGGTCGTCACCAACATCGTCATCGTGCCGCAGTCCATGGTCTACGTCGTGGAGCGTCTGGGCAGCTACTCCGAGACATGGAGCGCCGGCCTCCACGTCAAGATCCCGTTCCTCGAGCGGGTGGCGAAGAAAGTCAGCCTGAAAGAGCAGGTCGCCGACTTCCCCCCTCAGCCGGTCATCACCCGCGATAACGTCACCATGCAGATCGATACGGTGGTCTTCTTCCAGGTGATGGACGCCAAGCTCTACACCTACGGCGTCAACCAGCCCATCGCGGCCATCGAGAGCCTGTCGGCCACCACCCTGCGCAACATCATCGGCGAGATGGAGCTGGACCACACCCTCACCAGCCGCGACACCATCAACAGCAAGATCACGGCCATCCTTGATGAAGCCACCGACAAGTGGGGCATCAAGGTCAACCGTGTCGAGGTCAAGAACATCATCCCGCCGCGCGAGATCCAGGAGGCCATGGAAAAGCAGATGAAGGCGGAGCGCGAGAAGCGCGCCGTCATCCTGAAGGCCGACGGCGAGAAGCAGGCCGCCATTACTGCCGCTGAGGGCGAAAAGGAATCCGCCATCCTCCGCGCCGACGCCGTCAAACAGCAGCGCATCCTTGAGGCCGAGGGCGAGGCGCAGGCCATCCTCGCCGTCCAGAAGGCCAACGCCGACGCCATCCGCCTGCTGAACGAAGCCATGCCCACCGATAAGGTCCTTGCCCTGCGCAGTCTGGAAGCGCTGGCCAAGGTCGCCAACGGCAAGGCCACCAAGATCATCATCCCTTCGGACTTGCAGAATCTGGGCGGCGTCGTCCCCAGCATCAAAGAGCTGATGACCGACTCCAAAGACGCAGAATAAGAGGTTTCTCCTATGATCTACGATACCCTGAACAATCTCCCCAACTACCTCGGCATGAGCGACAACCTTGACGCTGTCATCGAGTTCGTCATGGCCCGGGACATCAACAATCTGCCCGCCGGAAAGACCCGCATCAGCGGCGACAAGGCCGTGGTCACGGTGTGTACCGTCACGCCGCAGACCTCGGACAAAGCGCTCTTCCAGCGCCGGGACGCCCACCTGACCCTCGAGACCGACCTTGAGGGCAGCGAGCTGTTCGAAGTCTCACTTGGCGAGCTGACCCCCACCAAGCCCGCCGACGAGGCTGCCGATTTGACCGTCGGCACCGCCGGCACCAGCATCGCCGGGATGCTCTGCGAGGGACGCTTTGCCCTCTATCTGGCCGGTGAGCCCTACAAGTCCGGCCTGAAGGCGCAGGGCTGCGGCAAGCTGAAAAAGGCCGTGTTCAGCATCGAGCTGGACGAGGACGAAGAAGCCGAGTAATTTCAAAGAGCAAAGCTCCACGCAGCGTAGGTTGTGTGGAGCTTTTTCTTATAGTATACTTGGCAACAACAGCGAGGCCCCCGCTTTTTGGTATACACATTTACTTTTTCGTCCCGCTCAGACTTGCCCGGCTTGCCAATGGCTCTCCCTTTGAGGAAAGACTTCCCCCGGCCGGGGGAAGATGTCGCGCAAGCGACAAAAGGGGGAATCTGTCACCGAAGGTGACTGAGAGGGTGAGGCCGCTACAAGAGGAGAGATACATATATGAAGCAGCTTTTGTATGGCTCATCGGCGTCGCGCTGGGCGTCATGGTGCTGCTTGCGGCGGTGCTGGGCGTGAGCTATTCGTTCACCTCGGAGGGCGCGAAGCCCGCGTCTGAGGTGCAGTTCGCCGGGCAGGAGCTG
>ENA-OQJN01000020-OQJN01000020.1-human-gut-metagenome-genome-assembly--contig:-NODE-20-length-84856-cov-10.860296_pt1 | contig 84856 bp, 66 predicted proteins | sample MGYA00242610_ERZ504777 | MGnify/ENA primary metagenome ERZ504777 (study PRJEB26092, sample SAMD00036350) | human gut metagenome | host: Homo sapiens | study: EMG produced TPA metagenomics assembly of... | reverse complement strand
CGTTCACAGTAACGTAGCCAAAATTCATTCCAGATTGCCTGCGGCAATGGAATTTTGGCTTGTATGTCTCGGGATTTTGGCATATTCATGCCAAAACACCTCGCGGGATAGTGGTGTGTGAACAGTATCGGAAAATGTTAAATGATCATAATTCATTCAGAGAATGAAAGGAATATCCCATCTCTTCCCATTTATCCAACAGTTCATCCAGAATCTGTGCATTAGTGGAAGAGGTGCTGTGTAGCAGTACAATAGCTCCCGGATGAATCCGTTTCGTCAGTTTTGCAATAGCTTCCTGTGGATCTGGCTGGTTATCCTGGTACCAGTCTACATAGGCAAGGCTCCAGAAAAATGTGTGATATCCCAGTTCTCTGGCCATAGACAGATTCTGTGTACTGTAGATGCCCTGTGGGGGGCGGTAAAATTTTGTCATTTCTTTTCCTGTAATTTCCCTGTAAATTTTTTCTACATCGGATAATTCTTTCTGAAAAGATTCTTTTGTGGAAATTTTTGACATATCCGGGTGCGTCATAGTATGATTGCCGACAATATGCCCTTCCGTTTCCATTCGTTTGATCAGATCTTTGTTTTCCGAAATGAAATTTCCAACCACAAAAAATGTAGCAGGTGCCTGATGTTTTTTCAGTGCATCCAAAATAGCAGGAGTATTTCCATTTTCAAAGCCTGCGTCAAAGGTGAGATAGATTTTCTTTTCTTCGGTATCTTCAGCAAAAAAGGCATTGTACTGAGCCAATTCTTCTATCGTTGCATTTCCAACAGGACGTTTGCCTTCTTCCTGAAAACTGAGTCCCCAGTTGGAACTTTGGGCAGAAGCAGCAGTCTGTCTGGCAGTGTTGTGCGATACGATTTTTCCTATAGAGGAACCTATAAATGCACAAGCACAGAAAAGAAGAAAAATCTTGGTAAATCTGGAAGAGAAAATCCGAGTGGAAGATATGTATTTGAGATGCATAGAGAGTGTTAACCTCAGAATGGAATGATATTAGTTTAATATATGAGAAAGAGGGGAACTATAGAAGCTGAATGACAAATAAAAGAGCCACAGATTTATATTTCATCGTGGCTCCTGTTAAGATTCTGTATCCAAGGGATGATACCTCACTTTCTGTAAAATAAATTATGAAATTGTATGAATTTGAATTATGAAATTTACTGTCCCATTGGTCTGTACCTTCCTTTTATAGTTTCATAGGGTAAATCGTTAAGTTTTCATTGGACTGTACCTTCTTCATGTAAATGAACGGTTACGTTTTATAATAGGGTAAATCGTTAACGTTTCATTGGACTGTACCTTCCTTATTTTGATTGAATGTCACTTTAAAAATAAAGTAAATCATTAAATTTCCATTGGACCGTACCTTCTTTAGAATGTTTAACTGTTACGTTCAAAATAAGATAAATCGTTAGGTTTCCATTGGACTGTACCTTCCTTGTTTGATAGGAACTACTTATAAAACTTAGTTGGATTTAAAAGCTTAAGTTCTTGGTGGTCCGTACCTGCCTTTCTTATAAGTCATGAATTTGAAACTTTGCTATTCTGGTGGTCTGTACCTCGCTTTCTTAAATTATGAAGAAAAGATTATGTTTTCGGTGGTCTCACTCCTTTACTTTTTTGTTTTTCGTAATCCCTTTTGTTTTATAAACTTAATATAACAGATAAAGAATGAAATGTCAAGAATAAAAATAGAAAATTTGCAAAAATATTTAAAAGATAATATTAAAATTATTTGTATTGATAAAATATTCTGAAAATAATAATGAATATAGACAATGCATAGCTGGAAGCATATTGGGTAAAAATATGATTGTAAAGATATACAAGTCAAAATACGTTACTGTTCACGCCGTTCTCAGTGACGTATTTTGACTTGAGGTTTAACTGTAACTGTGAAAATATGGAACAGTTACCGGTTTATTAAAATGATCAGGAGGTTCTAATATGTTACGTTATCTGCCTGTAAGAAGGGTTCATGCAAGACAGGTACTTGATTCCAGAGGAAATCCTACAGTGGAAGTAGAAGTAACAGTAGGAGAAGGTGTGATCGGGATAAATGGATATACGGGAAGGGCAATCGTCCCTTCGGGAGCTTCCACAGGAAAGTTCGAGGCAGTGGAGCTTCGTGACGGAGAAAAAGGCTGCTACACCGGACTTGGTGTCCGCAAAGCAGTGGAGAATGTAAATACAAAGCTGGCAGAAGCAATTCTTGGAGAAAATGCTCTGGATCAGTCCTATATTGATAAAAAAATCATAGAAACAGACGGCACAGACAATAAAAGTAATGTAGGGGCAAATGCGGCACTGGGAGTATCCCTGGCAGTAGCAAGGGCGGCAGCAGCAGCTCTTCGCGTTCCTTTATATCAGTATCTTGGCGGCTGCCATACCAGACAGATGCCTGTACCGATGATGAATATCTTAAATGGGGGACGTCACGCTGACAATACGGTGGATTTACAGGAATTCATGATCATGCCGACGGGAGCGGAAAATATGGAGCAGGCGATCCGAATGTGTGCGGAAGTATACCAGTTTCTCAGAATTATCCTGAAACAAAAAGGTCTGTCAACAGCAGTCGGGGATGAGGGAGGTTTCGCACCGGATCTTTCCGATTCAGAAAGCGTCCTGGAAGTGATTCTGGAAGCAGTAAAAAAGGCAGGGTATGAACCCGGAAAGGATATCAGCATTGCAATTGATGCTGCGGCAAGTGAACTGTACGATGAAGAAAGAGGCGTTTATGTTTTCCCCGGAGAAGGAAAAATGAAAGGGGAAGAAGTTCTCAGGGATTCCGGCGAGATGATAGAATATTATGAAAAACTTACAGAGAAGTTCCCGATTGTTTCCATTGAAGATGGACTTGAGGAAGATGACTGGGAAGGCTGGAAACAGATGACAAAAAGACTGGGAGATAAAATACAGCTTGTAGGTGATGATCTGTTTGTCACGAATATCAAACGTCTTGCATGTGGTATCAAACTGGGAGCGGCAAATGCCATTCTGATAAAATTAAACCAGATAGGAACACTTTCAGAAGCATTGGACGCAGTGGAAATGGCACAGAAAGCGGGATACAGGGCAGTAATTTCTCACAGATCAGGAGAATCGGAAGATTCATTTATCGCAGATCTGGCAGTTGCCACAGGTGCCGGCCAGATTAAGACAGGTGCACCCTGCCGTTCGGACCGAAATGCCAAATATAACCAGCTTCTTCGTATCCATGAGGCCTTGGGAGAACTGGCAGTGTATGAAAATCCTTTTAAAGAAAATGAAAAAAATTGTTAAGAAACCTGACAAAAACTCTGAATTGTGGTTGAAATCCCCATCCGGCTATGTTACAATGAAACTCAGTTGATTAGGAGGTGTAACGAAGTGCAGATTATTAAGATCATTCTGAGTGTCATTTTCATAATAGATTGCATCGCTCTTACAGTAGTAGTTCTTATGCAGGAAGGTAAGCAGCAGGGACTTGGTGCTATCGCCGGAGCAGCAGAAACATACTGGGGTAAGAACAAAGGTCGTTCCATGGAGGGCGGACTTGTTAAGGCAACCACTATTATGGGAATTTTATTTTTTGTAATTTCTGTAGCATTAAATATGCTTGGTTAATCAGAAAAGAAATTTGAAACACTCTTGTTATGTGCAAGAGTGTTTTTTGTGTCATAAAGAGCTGAATCAGATAAAAGTCCTCTGCGGAGGCTGTGAGGAGTAATATGAGTAAAAAAGATATGGACAGAAGAAAAAAGTTTATCCTGGAACTGATGGGAGATCCTATTTATCAGCCAATGAGACTCCGCGAGATTTCTTCTCTTCTGAGACTTTCAAAAGAAGAGAAAAGAGAGCTGTATGATGTTCTGGACGAACTTTGCGAGGAAGGAAAGGTATCTGTAGACCGCAAGGGCAGATATGAAAAGGTCAAAGGAAAATGGAAAAAGAAAAAAGATGACCGTTATTACGATGACCGAAGAGAAGAATACGGATCAGAGTATGGCAGAAAGAAGAAAGATAAAAATAAAAAAGAGCAGCCGGAGGGAATCCAGGCTGAGGGAACATTCATCGGACATCCCAAAGGTTTCGGCTTCGTAGAAATCGAAGGACAGGATGAGGATATCTTTATTCCTGAAAGTGATACAGGAACAGCCATGCATCAGGATAAAGTAAGGATCATCATCAGAGATGACAAAAAAGAGGGAAAACGCCAGGAAGGTGTAGTTGTGAAGGTTCTGGAACGTGGTATGCCTGAAATTGTAGGAACTTACCAGTTAAATCGGGATTTCGGTTTTGTGATCAGTGATAATCCGAAATTTTCCAAAGATATCTTCATTCCGAGAAAAGAAGCAGCAGGAATTAAAAATGGTGATAAAGTAATCGCGGTGATCACAGATTACGGCTCCGGAAATAAGAATCCTGAAGGAAAAATTAAGGAGAATCTGGGAAATATCCGAACACCGGGTACAGATATCCTGGCAATCGTCAAGAGCTTCGGAATCCCAAGTGAATTTCCTGAGAAAGTAATGAAGCAGGCTCAGCGTGTTCCGGATCATGTGCTGGATGCAGACAGAGATGGAAGGCTGGATCTGAGACATCTGCAGACAGTCACTATTGACGGCGAAGATGCCAAAGACCTGGATGATGCGATTTCCCTGACAAAAGAAGGGGATATCTATCATCTGGGAGTCCATATCGCAGATGTAAGCAACTATGTACAGTATAACAGTGCTCTGGACAGGGAAGCACTGAAACGTGGAACCAGTGTTTATCTGGCAGACCGCGTTGTGCCAATGCTGCCGGAACGTCTTTCCAATGGAATCTGTTCTCTGAATCAGGGAGAGGACAGACTGGCGTTGAGCTGCCTGATGGACATTAACGAAAAGGGTAAGGTAGTTTCCCATCAGATCGCGGAAACAGTGATTAACGTAAATGAGAGAATGTGCTATACTGATGTAAAGAACATTCTTGAGGACACAGACGAAGAAGCAAAGAAACGGTATGATGCACTTATCCCGATGTTCTTTATGATGAAAGAACTGTCCGGAATCTTACGAAACAGCCGCCATCACAGAGGTTCCATTGACTTTGATTTTCCGGAGAGCAAGATTATTCTCAATGCAGCAGGAAAAGCAATCGATGTTAAGCCATATGAAGCAAATGTGGCAACCAAAATCATTGAAGATTTCATGCTGATGGCAAATGAGACTGTGGCACAGGAATACTGCACAGAAGAGATTCCGTTTGTATACAGAACCCATGATAACCCGGATCCGGAGAAAGTGGAGAGTCTTCTGACATTACTTCACAATCAGGGTGTGAAGATTCAGAAAGCAAAAGAAGAAATCACGCCAAAAGAAATCCAGCAGATCATCGAAAGTATCGAAGGGCTTCCGAATGAAGCAATGATCAGCCGTCTGGTGTTGCGTTCCATGAAACAGGCGAAATATACAACAGAATGCAGCGGTCACTTTGGACTGGCAGCAAAATATTACTGCCATTTTACATCTCCGATCAGAAGATATCCTGATCTGCAGATCCACAGGATCATTAAGGATAACTTACGAGGCAGACTGATGCGTGAAGGCAGAACCGAACACTATGCTGAAATCCTTGATGAAGTTGCGAGGCAGTCCAGTGTATGCGAACGCCGCGCAGATGAGGCAGAGCGTGAATCAGACAAGCTGAAGAAAGCAGAATACATGTCCTACCATCTGGGAGAAGAGTTCGAGGGAATTATCTCAGGTGTTACCGGATGGGGGCTTTATGTGGAACTTCCGAATACTGTAGAGGGACTGGTTCATGTCAACACGCTGCGTGATGACTACTATGTTTTTGACCAGGAGAGCTATGAACTTCGCGGTGAGATGACAAAGAAAGTGTACAAGCTGGGAGATAAGGTTCGTGTCCGCGTGGCAGAGGCAGATAAGATGCTCAAGACTGTAGACTTTGAGCTGGTTTCTGATATCCGGGACGATGAAGAAGAGAATTAAATAAAAATGTATGGATACACTTCTGGTATTTGATGATGAAGAAGAGAGTTAAATAAAAATGGCTTGGAGGATATTATGGCAAAGAAAAAAGGAATGAAGCTGATTGCCAATAATAAAAAGGCATTTCATGATTATTTTATAGAAGATACTTATGAAGCCGGCATTGCCCTTGCAGGAACAGAGGTAAAATCCCTGCGCATGGGTAAGTGTAGTATTAAGGAATCCTTTATACGTGTGGAAAACGGAGAGGTTTACATCTACGGAATGCATATCAGCCCTTATGAAAAAGGCAATATTTTTAATAAAGATCCCCTGAGGATCCGTAAGCTGCTGCTTCACAGGTATGAGATCAACAAAATCGAAGCAAAGCTAAAAGAGAAAGGTCTGACGCTGGTACCTCTGAAAGTTTATTTCAAAGACAGTCTGGTAAAAGTAGAGATCGGAATGGCTCGAGGTAAGAAACTTTATGACAAGAGACAGGATATCGCAAAGAAAGACCAGAGAAGAGAAGCAGAACGTGACTTTAAGGTTAAGAATCTATATTGATAATATTACCAAATCCTTTGGCTCAAAATTGTGAAATGTTATGAAAAAATTAATGGATATTGCAAAAATATTCGAAAATTCGTATAATCTATCATATAGATAAAAAAATAACAATTCATTTTTCAGGCAGATGAGCTGAAAGGAGTGGTGCCCTATGAAAACAATCACGATCAGCAGACAGTATGGAAGCGGTGGAAGACACATTGCAGCTTTGCTTTCAGAAAAAATGGGAGTTCCCTGTTACGACAGTAAGCTTTTGCTGAAGGAAGCAGAGAGGCATGGAATCAGCCAGGAAATCATCAATGAATTTAAAGGCAAGACCAGTCTTCTCTATGCAATCGGAGTAATGATGTCGGAAGAATCGCAGGATAAAAAACGCCTGACAATTCCGGAGAAGATGTTTCATGCGCAAAAAGAGACAGTGAAGCGCCTGGCACAGGAAGGTCCATGTATTTTTGTGGGAAGATGTGCAGACCAGATCCTGAAAGATGATAATCAGCTGCTTCGTGTGTATATTTATGCATCTGATATGGAAGACCGTATTAAACGGATCAAGAAAAATAAGCATATTTCTCAGAGAGAGGCACTTGACAGAATTGCATATAAAGATCGTCAGAGAAGAGATTATTATAACTTTTATACAGGACATGAATGGGGCAAAATGGAAAACTATGATATCTGCCTGAATACTTCGGTTTTATCAGAGGAAGAATGTGTGGAACTTCTGATGAAGCTTGCAGAATAGAAATATATTAAATATGACCACAAAAGGATAAGAAAGGACTGCCAGAGTAACATGGCAGTCCTTTCTGTTGGAGTATCCGCTGATTACAGTGTGTGCTTCCTTTTGTGCAATAATATGAAATAGGAAAAATGTGATTTTTTCATAAGAATGCGTCCGCAGGCAGAAACTTTAAAAACCTGAAAGTCTTAAAATTGTATGAAATCGGCAGAGGCTTAGTTGACAAGTTTTCGATACTCTGCAATAATAGGGAATTGAAAAAATGACATTGTTAAAAAGAAAAAAGATATTCCATATAGCAGGAGGGAATATATTATGAAGAAACGTTATTTAATACTGGCAGGTCTGTTAGTAATGACAGTGGCAGCTGCCGGATGTGGTAAGAAAAAGACAACAGAGACAGCACCTGTAGAGGTAACAGCTACCCCGACTCCTGAAGTAACCAAGGCAGTCGATATGGTGGATATGCAGCAGACAGCAGATGAAGACATAAAGAATGTAATGGGGGAGAAAACTTCCACAGCATCTAAGATTGTGTTTGTAAATAATACAGGGGATGACATCCAGTCACTCTATATCCGGACTCATGTGGATGAAGACAGTGAGGATTATGATGCAGACGAGGATGGAGGATGGGGAGATGATCTCATCAATGGAATGTTTACCCTGACAGATAAGGACAAGGCACTGTATTATATGCAGACTGCAAATACACAGACATCAGGTACACAGACATCAGGTACACAGACATCAGGTACACAGACATCAGATACACAGACATCAGATACACAGACAACATCCAACAAGAGTACAGCTTCCTATGATATCCGTATTGCATATGCTGATGAGGACAAGAATGAATGCTTTTTCCGCGATATTCCGCTTGGAACAATTTCGCAGATTACGTTATGTATGGATGGCACAGATGATGATGCGATCCCATATGCAAAATATCTGACAGGTACATCAACAAAAGAAGTATCCACGCTTGATGCGGTAAAGGAACGTCTTGGCATTACAGATGACAGTGAGTCAGAATCAGATTCCACAGACGACAGTGATAAGAAGTCTGCAGATAATTCTGATTCCACAGATAGTAACAACAGTTCTGATCAGAATAATAACAGTGGCAATGGAACCGGGGATAGTTCAGATGATCCGGGCAATGGGGGAAACTCAGACAATCCGGGTACTAATGATGATCCGGGCAGTAACGATGATCCGGGAAATGGCGGCGATATGATTTCCACAGCAGAACAGTATATCGGTCAGTCTCTGGATGCACTGGAAGGCGCATGCGGTTCTCCACAGGGCAGCAGCTATGAGGATGATCCTGAGACAGGTAAAACAGGATTCCATTATTACAGCAATTTCACAGTTTCTACAACAGTTGATGAAAATGGTAATGAAATTGTTGCCGGAATATGGTAGAATAGAACTACGAATGTAACAGAGGAGGTATTCCGATCCTCTGTTACCTGCGATAAAATTAATTTCAGGAGACAGTTACTATGAAACGTGTATTATTAAAATTAAGCGGTGAAGCCCTTGCCGGTGAAAAGAAGACCGGATTTGACGAGGCGACTGTTATTGAAGTTGCAAAGCAGATCAGGACAATTGCTGAGGAAGGACTGGAAATCGGCATTGTGATCGGCGGAGGTAATTTCTGGAGAGGACGCACCAGTGAGACTATCGACAGGAATAAGGCTGATCAGATTGGTATGCTTGCAACAGTTATGAACTGTATTTATGTATCTGATATCTGCAGATACCTTGGATTAAAGACAGAAATCTTTACACCATTTGTATGCGGTGCATTTACAAGCCTTTACTCTAAGGATGCAGTGGAAGCAAGCTTTGCACAGGGCAAGATCGTATTCTTTGCAGGCGGTACAGGACATCCTTACTTCTCCACAGATACAGCCACTGTACTTCGCGCAGTAGAGATCGAAGCAGAAGCAATCCTTCTTGCAAAAGCTGTTGACGGAATTTATGACAGTGATCCGAAGACAAACCCGAATGCAGTAAAATATGATGAAATTTCCATTGAAGAAGTAGTTGCAAAGAAACTGGCAGCTATGGATCTGACAGCATCGATCATGTGTATGGAACAGAAGATGCCGATGCTGGTATTTGCACTGGATGAAAAAGACAGCATCATCAATGCAGTACATGGCAAATTTGTCGGAACTAAGGTTACTGTATAAGTAAGGCTTATAAGTCAGTTTACAGAGAAAGTGTAATATAAAAACTATAAAAAGAGGGAGACGAACCTAATGGATGAGAGAATTCAGAAATATGAAGAGAAGATGAAAAAGACACTGGCAAGCCTTGAGAGCGAACTGGTTACAATTCGTGCAGGACGTGCGAACCCGCATATCCTTGACAAACTCGCCGTAGATTATTACGGAGCTCCGACACCTCTTCAGCAGGTGGCAAATATCACTGTCCCGGAAGCTCGTATGATCCAGATCCAGCCATGGGAAAGCAGCCTGATCAAAGGAATTGAGAAAGCAATCCTTACCTCTGACCTTGGATTAAATCCAAGCAACGATGGTAAAGTAATTCGCCTTGTGTTCCCGGAACTTACAGAGGAACGCCGTAAGGAACTGGTTAAAGATGTCAAGAAAAAAGGCGAAGCAGCCAAAGTAGCAGTCCGCAACATTCGTCGTGATGCAAATGATGCATTTAAGAAACTTGCAAAACAGGATGTATCTGAGGATGAGATCAAAGAACTTGAGGAGAAAATCCAGAAGAGCACAGATAAATATATCAAAGAAGTTGATGCGGCAGTGGATGCAAAGAGCAAAGAAATCATGACCGTATAAGGGAAACGAAAAGGAGAGCTCCATGAATGCGGGCTCTCTTTTTATCTGAATGAGATAATGGACCGGAAACTGTGGTTCATTATGATGAGACAGTAAGGTTAAAGGAATAACAGAATAAGAAAAGGAAACAAGAGTATGAATGTACCAAATCATATTGCCATTATTCTGGATGGTAATGGACGCTGGGCGAAGGCAAAGGGAATGCCCAGAAGCTACGGACATGTGAAGGGCTGTGCAAATCTGGAAACAGTCTGTGACTATATGAAGGAGCTGGGAGTTAAATATGTGACTGTATATGCTTTTTCCACAGAGAACTGGAAACGTTCCAAAGATGAGGTGGACGGTCTGATGAAACTGTTCCGAAGTTATCTGAAAAAATGTATTAAACTGGCAGATAAGAACAAAATGCGTGTCCGGGTGATCGGAGAGGTTTCGGCATTTGATCAGGATATTCAGGAAAGTATTGCACGTCTGGAACAATATTCTCAGAAATATGATGAAATCTATTTCCAGATTGCATTAAACTACGGCAGCAGAGATGAGATCATAAGAGGTATCCGCAAACTTGCTCAGGATGCTGCAGATGGAAAAGTAAAGCCGGAAGAAATTGATGAGCATGTTTTTGACAATTACCTAGATACGGCAGGAATCCCTGATCCGGATCTGATGATCCGCACAAGCGGTGAATTGAGACTTTCCAATTTTCTGTTATGGCAGATGGCTTATACAGAATTTTATTTCACAGATGTGGCATGGCCGGATTTTAATAAAGCAGAGCTGATTAAGGCTATTGAGAAATATAATCAGAGAGACAGAAGATACGGCGGAGTTAAGGAGGAGTAAAGAATGTTTAAGACAAGACTCTTAAGCGGAATCCTGCTTGTGATTATTGCGCTTGCCACTATTATTAGCGGTGATTATGTGCTGTTTTTCACACTTCTTGCGGTTTCTCTCATTGGAATGAGAGAATTGTACAGAGCAATGAAGGTGCAGGATGAGAAGATAAATCTGCTGGCAGCAGCAGGCTATTTAGGCGCAGTATTATATTATCTGGCAGTACTGCTTGATTTTGAGAGGTATGGAGTGCTGGCAATCATTTTCGGACTTGTGCTGCTCATGTTTGTATACGTATTCACTTATCCAACCTATGAGGCAGGGCAGGTAATGCCTGCACTGTTTGGTATTGTGTATGTGGCAGTTATGTTGTCGTTTATTTATCTTACCAGAGAGCTTCCCGGTGGAAAGTTCCACGTATGGCTGATCTTTCTGTGCTCATGGGGATGTGATACCTGCGCATATTGTGTGGGAATGCTGATCGGTAAACATAAAATGGCACCTGTCCTCAGCCCTAAGAAATCTGTGGAGGGAGCTGTGGGTGGTGTGGCAGGAGCTGCACTTCTTGGTGTGATCTATGCAGCAGCCACTCAGGGACCGATGCTGGAATATGCTGTAATCTGTGCAATCGGAGCACTGATCTCCATGGTAGGCGATCTGGCTGCATCTGCAATCAAGAGAAATCAGGGGATTAAAGATTATGGAAAATTAATTCCGGGACATGGAGGAATCCTTGACAGATTTGACAGTGTGATCTTCACAGCACCGGTTATTTATTTCCTCTCTCTTGTGATGATTGAGATCTAGAGCGTGTCTGAAAAATCATTCCCACAAATTGTGACGCACATCTTGCAGAAAGCCTTTTTCAGACGCGCTCTAACGGAGCATATATTCTTCTGATATACATGTTTACAGTATTTTCTGATATGAGAACTGTCAGGTCAGAAGTAATTTTATAAAATTGTTGTATAAGTATTGAAATGAGGTACAATATGAAAAAAGTAGCAGTCTTAGGTTCTACAGGTTCGATCGGAACACAGACACTGGATGTGGTACGTGCAAATGATGACCTGGAAGTAGTTGGTCTTGCAGCAGGCAGCAATGTAGAAATGCTGGAGAAGCAGATACGTGAATTTCATCCCAGACTTGTTGCAGTCTGGAAAGAAGAGGCAGCCAGAGATCTGGCAGTACGTGTGCAGGATCTGGATGTAAAAATCGTAAGCCAGATGGGTGGTCTTATCGAACTTGCCAGAATGGAAGAATCAGACATTCTGGTGACCGCTATCGTAGGAATGATAGGAATCAGACCAACTATGGAAGCAATCCTTGCAGGTAAGGATATTGCTCTGGCAAATAAGGAAACACTGGTAACAGCCGGACATCTGATCATGCCGTTGGCAAAGCAGTTCGGTGTGCAGATCCTGCCTGTAGACAGCGAGCACAGTGCTATTTTCCAGGCACTTCATGGAGAGAAAAGAGAGCAGATACATAAACTGCTCATCACTGCATCCGGCGGTCCTTTCCGCGGAAAGAAAACAGCAGATCTGGAGAAGGTGACTCTGGAGGATACGCTGAAGCATCCGAACTGGGTAATGGGACAGAAGATTACAGTGGATTCTGCAACTCTGGTAAATAAAGGTCTGGAAGTTATGGAAGCCAGATGGCTTTTTGATGTAGATCTGGATCATATTCAGGTTGTGGTTCAGCCGCAGAGTATTATCCACTCTATGGTGGAATTCGAGGACGGTGCAGTGATGGCACAGCTTGGAACACCGGATATGAGACTTCCGATACAGTATGCATTATGCTACCCGGACAGAAGATTTTTAAAAGGCGACAGACTGGATTTTCATATGTTGAAGCAGATCACCTTTGAGGAGCCGGACAGGAAAACTTTTAAAGGTCTTCCAATGGCGGTGGAAGCGGCAAGGGCAGGCGGCAGTATGCCAACCGTTTTTAATGCTGCAAATGAGCTGGCAGTCCGCAAATTCCTTCAGAAAAAAATCAGCTTTCTGGATATTTACGAGATTATCGGGCAGTCTATGAGCAGACATACAGCAGTAAAGGATCCGGACCTGGATCAGATTCTGGAGATTGAGAAAGAAACTTATCGTTGGATTGAAAGCAGGTGGTAGATTGAAAATTATTATTGCAATTGTCATATTCAGTGCAATCATTCTCTTTCATGAACTGGGACATTTTCTTTTTGCAAAGCTGAATAAGATCGTGGTCACAGAATTCTCTCTGGGAATGGGACCAAGACTTTTCAGTTTTGAGAAAGGAGATACCAGATATTCACTGAAACTTCTTCCTATCGGTGGCTCCTGTGCCATGCTTGGGGAGGATACGGACGTAGAGAATGAACCGGGAACTTTTAACAGTGCGTCTGTGTGGAGCAGGATTTCTGTAGTTGCCGCAGGACCGGTATTTAACTTTATCATGGCATTTGTATTGTCTGTGATCATTGTAGGTGCTGTAGGATATGAACCATCCAGAGTTCTTTCCGTAAAGGAAGGTTCTGCGGCTGAGGCGGCAGGACTGAAAGAGGGAGATATTATTACCGATTATCAGGGATATCACATTGATCTGGGAAAAGATCTCTATGTATATTCCTATCTGAACCAGCTGAAAGAGGGAGATACCATTAACCTGACTGTTAAGCGTGACGGAAAGAAGATGGACATTTCCTATAAGTCGGATACAAATGTGAGATACCTTCTGGGCTGCAATTTCAACGGGGATGATACTTCTGCCATGACAGTGGAATCTGTAATGGATGGAATGCCGTTGCAGGAAGCAGGGATTCAGCAGGGAGATGTGATCACATCCATTAATGGAGTGAAGATTACAAATGCAGCAGATTACCAGAAATATATTCAGGAGAATCCGCTGACAGAAAAGTCTGTAAAGATTACCTATTCCAGGGACGGACAGGAATATGATATTACGGTTACACCAAAAGAATACCGTACGGCAGAATCAGGATTTACCTACAATATGTATTCTGAAAAAGCAAAAGGGCTGAATGTAGTCAAATATGGTGCCGTAGAAGTAAAATATATGGTACGTACAACGATTCTCAGCCTGAAAGAGCTGGTCAGCGGAAAGCTTGGAATGAAAGATCTGAGTGGTCCGGTCGGAATTGTGGATGCAATCGGAACTACGTATGAGGAAAGCAAAAGCGAAGGAACCATGATCCTGTGGATGAATATGCTTAATCTGGCAGTTCTGCTCTCTGCAAACCTTGGAGTTATGAACCTCCTTCCGTTTCCGGCACTGGACGGTGGACGGCTGGTATTCCTTGTCATAGAGGCAATCCGCAGAAAACCGATTAACAGACAGGTGGAGGGCGGCATCCATTTCGCAGGGCTGATGCTGTTGATGGCGCTGATGATATTTGTTATGTACAATGATATTGTCAAACTGATCTGAGATAAATGATAGACAGAATATTTTTATAGATAGTTAGCTCGGGCAGAGCGTGAAAAAAGTGAATAATGTAAAAATATTTGCAAAAAAGACAGATTTTTAAAAAAAGAGAAATCTGTCTTTTTTGTAGAATTGTTATAGTTGACGGATGAACGTAGCCAAAATTCATTCCAGATTGCCTGCGGCAATGGAATTTTGGCTTGTATGTCTCGGGATAGTAGTGTGTGAACAGTAACGTCGGATTCTTTTATAATAAAGGTAAAGAATTTTTGACATTGCGAAAAATTATAGTTTGTTATATACTGATTTTTTGGCAGTATTGAGAATGTGACATCTGTCTGAGTTTGTCTGGAGGAGAGAAAAAAGTTATGCCTATTGGAATAATTATCAATGCATTATCCATAGTTATCGGCGGAATCCTGGGTGCTTTTGTGGGGCACAAATTAAGTCCAAAATTCAAAGAGGATATTACTCTTGTATTCGGGGTATGCTCTATGGGAATGGGAATCAGCACCATCGGTCTGATGGAAAATATGCCGGCGGTTATTTTTTCTGTTGTGATCGGTACGGGAATCGGACTTGCGATTCATCTTGGAGAAAGGATCAATGCCGGTGCCGGTGTTATGCAGCGTGTGATCGGCAAATTTATCAAGAATTCAAATTCAGAGCTTTCTGAGGATGAGTTTATGAATACACTGGTGACGATTATTGTATTATTCTGTGCAAGCGGAACAGGAATCTATGGCTCTATCGTATCCGGAATGAGCGGGGATCATTCAGTGCTGATCTCCAAATCTATTCTGGATTTATTTACAGCAGCTATTTTTGCCTGCAGCCTGGGAATGGTAGTGTGTATGATCGCCATTCCGCAGGTGATCATTTTCCTGATTCTGTTCTTTGCAGCAACGGCGATTTTCCCGCTGACTACACCGGGCATGATCAATGACTTTAAAGCCTGTGGCGGTTTCCTGATGCTTGCAACCGGTTTTCGTATGGTAAAACTGAAGAACTTTCCGACTGCGGACATGATACCGGCGATGGTGCTGATCATGCCTATGTCATGGCTCTGGGTGACTTATATATTGCCGTTAGTATCATAAGTTAAGCTGGCAGATTTTCATTTCTGAGTTCAGAAACGGAGATCTGCTTCTTTTTAGGTCAATTACAATCAAAATTATAGATGACTGTAATGGCGCTTATAAAAAACTAACCAATAGTTAATAGAAAATTTCTTCCTGATATTGTATTGTAAATATATAATAAATCTGAAAAAAATATCAGGTGTATCAAAAGTATTTCCTGATATTTGCCTGAAACTATAATGGCACATCAAGAGAGGAGGAGATTTTTATGAGTATGAAAAATCGATTTGCAGGAAAATGTAGAAGTTATCTGGTATTTTTTCTTCTGGCGGCAGTTGCAGCACTTTTATTTTTCCCAAGGGTAGCATCGGCTGCTGCCAAGCCAACTGCCAAACAGCTTAAAGTAACCTACAGAGGATTCGAATATGACAATGATACAGCAAAGTTATATCTGAAGCTGAGTCTGAAAAATACTTCGAGTTACACGATTACAAAAGTGAAGATGGGATATGAGATACCTATTATGGAGGATGGAACCATAACCCAGACCTTCAGTGTAACGATCAATCCCGGAAAGACAGTGAATAAGACGGTTTATATTGGAAAAATGACTCAGCAGCCATATAAAGCGCCGAAGGTAAAATGCTTATCGTTCTGGTATAAGTCAGCAACACCTAAGCTAAACCAGCTCAAAGTCAGCTACAAGGGATATGAGTACAATCCGAACACAGGAGAGCTGTATATAACTGCCCGTATGCAGAACACTTCCAGTTATACGATTACAAAGGTAACGATGTATTTTGAGATACCACTGGATGAAACTGCAACACCGACCAAAACCTACAATGTAAATATTCCGGCCGGAAAGACAAAAAATTACAGGTTCAAAATCGGAAGGATGGCAGATGCTCCGGATGGAAAGGTACTGGTGAAATGTAAGAAATTCTGGTATAAGAAATAACAAATGAAATTGTGATATCAGACAGGCAGCCATTGTGAGATACTCTAAACAGTACCACAATGGCTGCTGTTTTGTTATGCTTAGGAAATTACGTCGGAATTGTTATAATTAGGTATATTTTAGCATAAATAATTCCTGTCTGAAATAAAAATTGCTGTTATTATTTCTGGCTTAGTCGGGCTCGAAGTGGCAGTAACTCCTGCTTTACGTTACAAATGTTTCATGTTATCATTATCTAAAATCAGGGAAGTTGTTTTTCGGGGAATTTTTTAACCGAATGCGGATTGTGAATATCCGTTTGATTTGCAAAATCTGGTAATGAAGGAGGATGAAAAATATGCGGAACAGAAAGAAACTGCCAATTGGAATAGATAGTTTTGAAAAAATAATCCGGCATAATTTTTACTATGTGGATAAAACAGAAATGATAACAGAACTTCTTCATAACTGGGGAGAAGTGAATCTGTTTACACGTCCTCGCCGTTTTGGAAAATCTCTGAATATGAATATGCTGCAGTCATTTCTGGAAATCGGATGTGATAAATCGCTGTTTAATGGACTGAAGGTATCCCGTGAAAAAGAACTGTGTGAAGAATATATGGGAAAGTTTCCGGTAATTTCGCTTACATTGAAGAATGTGAAGGGATTAAATTTTGAGTCAGCCCGGAAATCGCTGAAGAATACTCTGGGAATGGAGGCGTGGAGACTTAGTGCTCTGGCAGAGAGCAGCCGCCTTACAGAGGAAGAAAAAAACTCTTATAAAGCATTGACTGTCGTTGATGATCATGGCGATTTCAAAATGTCTGATGCCACAATGGAGAAGGCGCTGCTTATATTAACTGTATTACTGGAGAAACATTATGGAAAAAAAGCGGTTCTTTTGATTGATGAGTATGATGTGCCATTAGATAAAGCGTTCCAGTATGGATATTATGACGAGATGGTATCTTTGATCAGAAACATGTTTGGAAATGTTTTGAAGACAAATTCGAGCCTGTTTTTTGCAGTACTTACGGGATGCCTGAGAATTGCGAAGGAAAGCATTTTTACAGGATTAAACAATTTTAATGTTTTTTCGATTACGAGTGTACAGTTTGATGAGTTCTTTGGATTTACAGATGCTGAGGTCACAGAAATGCTGAAATATTTTGGGCTTTCTGACTACCATGAAACAATCAGGGAATGGTATGATGGTTATCAGTTTGGAAAGAAAGCAGTGTATTGTCCCTGGGACGTGATCAGTTATTGCAGAAATTTATGTGCAGATCCTGATGCGATACCAGAAGATTCCTGGTCTAATACCAGCAGCAACAGCATTGTGAGTCGTTTTATAGATAAAGCGAATAAACAGACGAGAGATGAAATCGAAAACCTGATTTCGGGAGAAACGGTTATAAAAGAAATAAAACAGGAACTGACATATAATGAACTGGATAAATCCATTGAGAATCTTTGGAGTATACTTTTTACAACAGGGTATTTAACACAACGTGAAAGAATAGACAGCAGAAAGTTACGTCTGGCAATTCCTAACAGAGAAATTAAAGAATTGTTTGAACTTCAGATTAGGGAATGGTTTCAGGAAAAGTCATCTGAGGATGTAAAGAAGCTTGATAAATTATGCATGGCTTTTCCAGATGGAGATGCAGAAACGATAGAAGATTTGTTTAACGACTATTTATGGAATACAATCAGTATTCGGGATACGGCAGTTAAGGGAAGAAAAGAAAATTTTTATCATGGAGTTTTGCTGGGGCTGCTAAGTCATATGGAGAATTGGGCTGTCTGGTCGAATATAGAATCTGGTGAAGGTTATTGTGATATTTTACTGGAAGTTCCGGAGAATCGTGTCGGAGTGGTGATCGAGATGAAATATGCTCAGGAAGATAGAATGGAGGCAGCTTGTACAGAAGCTCTGAAACAGATTGAACAACGTCAGTATGCTGCAAGGTTAAAGAGTGACGGGATGAAGAATATTGTAAATTATGGCATTGCCTGTTATCGGAAACATTGTAAAGTAAAGATTGGGAAAGAAAATTCTTAATGTAAGAAGATATCTTAATAAGAAAACAGCTCTGCTGTTCTGAAATTACAGCTCCTCTCAGTGATTATTATTTGTGATACTGAGGAGAGCTTTTTATATCATAGAAGATTATTCTGCAATGTTTCTGTGATGTAACAGTCTTTTGGACAGGATTCTTTCTTACGTATTCCTTGTTGGAATAATCCATGTGAAAAGAAGAATTGCGAAGGAAATAGGAAACGAACGGGTATAATTTGTGCAAATTGTTGGAAAATATTTTAAACATACTTTAATATGAACGGAAAAGTCAGGAAAGGAAGAAAAATGAGAAAGAGACTTATCATCGGTATGAGTGGGGCTTCCGGAGCGCCCCTTACAATAGAATTGCTGAAACAACTGCAGCAGTATAAAGAAATAATAGAGATACATCTGATCGTGACAAAAGGTGCGGAAATGACGCTGGAACAGGAGACAGATTATACATTGGAACAGCTATATGCTCTTGCGGACGAGGTACATGATTGAAACAATCTCAAACCCCCAGCAGAGCTGGTGGTACTGACTTCGGGAGATAATTATTATTGTGTAAATAATGAGAATGGAAAAGTATATTATTGGAGTTCAAGCGAAGATAGCTATTATTATATTGCTGAATCGATAGATGAATTTGCTTCTTTTTTTAGGTGATATCTGTTGTAAGGGTAATAAAACGGCTGCCAATCCGCTAAATATGTGAGATAACATATCAGTAGGTGAGGCAGCCATTTTACGTATATTTTTGCTACAACCCTAACGCAACTCAGCAATCCTGCTGACTGCCACGTAGATTTCCTGGATTTTATACCAGGTTGGATAGTCTACAATCCCTGTCTGGTCCAGACCGAAAATGCCCTGGAAAATCCTGACGGAATTTTGGGTCTCAGGTCCGTAAATTCCATCTGCGGTGACAACAGGGACAGCTGGATAAGCTTCTGCGATTGTGTTTAACTGTTCCTGAATCTGTCTTACCTTATTTCCGGATGCACCGATATCCAGATCATATCCCGGCCAGGAGGAGGGAATCCCGGAGATTGCTTCCGCCACATTGATATACATATCATTTCCGTAAAAAGTCCGTAGGATTTCAATGGCAGAGTATCCCTGATCGCCCAGTGCTTTGCTTCCCCATTGTGTCATCCATCCTCTGTTTCGACATTGTACCTGTTTGCCGTCACAGTACTGGGTAAGGATTGGCTGACGTACATTTGGCCTGGAAAGATAATTCTCGAATAATTCATCTACAATGCGGTCAATGCTGGCAAAGATATTCCTGCCATAGATCCATTTGTGATCATAGGCAGTGGAGGAAGTGATCGTAAAGTCATAACCTTTGTTCCGGTACCATTCCGTATAAACCCTGTTCAGAGTAAAAGACATGATAGCCAGAATATTTGCCCGGATGGTGTCGTCGGGCCAGGTGGCATAGATTTCGCTGCTGGCTACATTTTTGATGTAATCTTTGTAGCGTACATAATAATTGCCTGCAGCGGAATCGTTGACAGGCCCATCGTGTACCACTATATATTCAGGGACAACGACCTTGCTTAATACGATTTCGCCGTTTTCGTTTATTGGTTTTATCTCGGCTTCTTCGATTTTGGGAGGATATTCATAGAACAACGTATGCGGAGGAATTACAATTCTCTGGAAAGTTTCGCTGGATTCCATGACATTCAGCGTTGTTGGCTGTCTGGATAAAGTATCTGCTAATACCTGGCTTCCTGCGATTTCTTTTGGTTCAAATCCTTCTGCTTCGATCTGAATAGTATATTCTGAGTAGGGCTGTTGTTCAACCGGTTCCATACTGTATTCCAGAGGTGGAGTCTTAAGTTCAATGACAGGAGTGCGTCCGGAGGAATCTGTTGCCACTTCTTCAATGGTACTGTCGGGTGCTCCTGTGTAGGAGATTCTGACGCGTGCGTTTTCTATGGGACGATTGTTCAGCCGGTCTGATACGGTAACCTGATATTGTCCTATATCTATATTTTCCTGCTGCATCTGCATATGATAAAAAGCCATACAAGCTCCTGTAGATAATGCTTTCCTGATAAATTATGCAAGGGACCGGAAAATGGTTACCTGAGAAAAGAATTATTGTAGAAAAAGAATAAAAAATAAGGCACCATGACTTCTCATAGTTCCTCATTCTTTAAATGCGGAAGATGGGACTTGAACCCACACGAGCGCAATGCTCACAAGATCCTTAGTCTTGCTCGTCTGCCAGTTCCGACACTTCCGCATATCGCATTTCTTTGGGATTCTTTTGCTCTCCCTCGCGACAAGTGATACTATATCAAATGTAAAAGCTAATGTCAACACCTTTTTGAAAAAAATATAAAAAAATTTCAATTTTTTTTTGAAAAAAAGAGGAATTTGAAATTTTATGTAGAATATAATTAATAAGAGGTATTTTGTCAGCTTGTGGAGGTATCGCTTATGAATATCAGAGAAAGCATGGAACAGCGTGAACAAAAGATGCTCAGTCCTTATGCTGCTTTGAGTCTTTGTTCCAGAGGCAGAAAGCGGCAGGAGGAAGAATGCGATGTACGGACTGTCTATCAGAGAGACAGGGACAGGATCCTTCATAGTAAAGCTTTTCGCAGGATGAAGGATAAGACACAGGTTTTTGTGGCACCCCAGGGTGATCATTACAGGACCAGACTGACACATACTCTTGAGGTATCACAGATTGCCAGAACAATAGCGAAGGCACTGAGACTGAATGAAGATCTTGTAGAAGCGATCGCACTTGGACATGACCTGGGACATACTCCCTTTGGACATGCAGGTGAGAGGGCTCTTGATGCAGTGAATCCGGATGGCTTTGCCCACTATAAACAGAGCGTCAGGGTTGCACAGATACTGGAGAAGAACGGCGAAGGGTTGAATCTCACATGGGAGGTCCGGGATGGTATCCTGAATCACAGAACCAGTGGGAATCCGTCTACTCTCGAAGGACAGGTAGTAAGACTTTCGGACAAGATCGCCTATATTCATCATGATATGGATGATGCACAGCGGGCGGGGATTATTTCTGAGGATGATATTCCGGTCACGCTTCGGATGCTGCTCGGTTATACAACCAGAGAGCGGCTCAATACATTTGTTCATGATGTGATAGAGAACAGTCTTGAGCAGGATACCATAAAGATGTCAGCAGAGATCTACGAGGCAATGATGGATCTGCGGGCTCTCATGTTTCAGAATGTATATGAGAATCCGGCAGCCCATAAGGAAGAGGAAAAGGTAGTGAAGATGCTGACGGAGTTATATGAATATTATGTCGAACACCCGGAAGCAATGTCAACAGAATACAGGGAGCTGATCGTGCGTGGAGAGAAGAAGGAACAGGCAGTATGTGACTATCTCTCAGGAATGACAGACCAGTATTCTATAAGGAAATTCCGGGAGATTTACATACCAAAAGCATGGGAAGTCTATTAATCGATCAAGAAGGAGGACGAAGCATGCGTTATTCAGACGATATCATTGAAGAAGTCAGGATGAAGAATGATATTGTAGATGTTGTATCCCAGTATGTGAAGCTGAACAAAAGAGGAAGTACCTATTTTGGACTTTGTCCGTTTCATAATGAGAAAACTCCCTCTTTTTCGGTAACACCGGCGAAGCAGATGTATTACTGCTTCGGATGCGGAGCAGGCGGGAATGTATTTAATTTTGTGATGGAATATGAGAATTATACCTTTGGGGAGGCACTAAAGCATCTGGCAGACAGGGCAGGGGTGCAGCTTCCGAAGATTGAATATTCCGGAGAAGCAAAGAAGAAAGCAGAACGTCGGGCTGCCCTTCTGGAGATCAATAAGCTTGCAGCAGGATATTTCTATTATCAGCTGCGTCGTGAGAGTGGCAGACAGGCACATGAATATCTGACAGGCAGAGGACTCAGTGAGGAGACGATCAGGAAGTTTGGCCTGGGATATTCGGATAAGTACAGTGACGATTTGTACAAATATCTGAAGTCAAAGAATTACAGTGACGAACTGCTGCGGGATTCCGGCCTGTTCAATGTGGATGAACGCAGGGGAATGTATGATAAGTTCTGGAACAGGGTTATTTTCCCGATCATGGATGTGAATAACCGCGTGATCGGATTTGGAGGCAGAGTGATGGGTGACGGAAAGCCGAAGTACCTGAACTCGCCGGAGACTACGATCTTTGATAAAAGCCGGAATCTGTACGGGCTGAATGTTGCAAGAACCACGAGAAAAAATTATCTGATCCTGTGTGAAGGATATATGGATGTGATATCCATGCATCAGGCAGGGTTTACCAATGCGGTGGCATCGCTGGGAACGGCACTTACTTCCGGACATGCAAGTCTGCTGAAGCGTTACACTCAGGAGGTATTGCTTCTGTATGACAGTGATGATGCAGGCGTGAGGGCTGCCCTTCGTGCTATTCCGATCCTGAGGGAAGCAGGTGTTTCTTCGAGGGTGGTAAATCTTAAGCCGCATAAAGATCCGGATGAATTTATCAAGGCACTTGGAGCGGAAGAGTTTGAGAAACGTCTGGAGCAGGCTATGGACAGCTTTATGTTCCGCGTACATATGGCAGAGCGGGAATTTCCAATGGAGGAGCCCCAGGGACAGAACCGTTTCTTTGAGCGGTGTGCACAGATGCTTCTGGAACTTTCCGATGAACTGGAGAGAAATCTTTACATAGAAGCAATCGTAAAGGATTACAGAAACAGTGGAATCAGTGTGGAGAATCTGAAAAAGAGAGTCGGAGCTCTTGCAATGAAGGGAACTCCGGCAGAGCAGAGAATTCAGCCTAAACCTGTGGGAGCAGGTCAGCAAAAGAAGAAGGAGAGTGCAGCAGAGAAAGCACAGAAGCTGATGCTTACCTGGCTGGTAACTTATCCGGGCATATTTGATACAGTGGAAAAATATATCCAGCCTTCAGATTTCGTGGTTCCTCTGTACAGGCAGGTGGCAGAGATGCTTTACCGGCAGCACAGGGATGGCGATGTGAATCCTGCAAGGCTGATGAATGCTTTCATTGACAGTGAAGAGCAGAGAGAGGTTTCATCCCTTTTTAATGCAACGATCCATCTGGAGACTCCGGAGGAACAGAACCGGGCTTTTTCGGATGCTGTGATCAGGATTAAGGATGAGAGTCTGAAAGAGAGAAACAGAACCTGGGATCCCACAGATATACAGGGACTGCAGGAACTTGTAAAAGCAAAGAAAGAACTGGAAGAGCTTGGAAGAAAGCGGCAGCAGCTGCATATTTCTTTTGAATAAGGATAAAATATAAACACTATATGGAGGTATAGAGCACATATGGAAATGAATATGGGTAAATTCAGTGAAAAACTGGTAGAACTTCTGGAGCTTGCCAAGAAGAAAAAGAATGTACTGGAATACCAGGAAATCAATGACTTCTTTAAGGACCAGCCACTGGGAGTTGAACAGATGGAGAAAGTATTTGACTTTCTGGAAGCCAGTGGAGTGGATGTGCTTAGGATTACAGACAGTAATGCAGATGATATGATCCTGGATGATGACGATGCAGACATTGATAAGCTGGATGAAGAAGAGATTGAACTTGACAAGATCGATCTTTCTGTTCCTGAAGGTGTAAGCATCGAGGATCCGGTACGTATGTATCTGAAGGAAATTGGTAAGGTTCCGCTTCTTTCAGCAGAAGAGGAAATCGAACTTGCAAAGAGAATGGAGAATGGGGATGAGGCTGCCAAGAAACGTCTGGCAGAAGCAAACCTTCGTCTTGTTGTCAGCATTGCAAAGAGATATGTGGGACGTGGAATGCTTTTCCTTGACTTGATCCAGGAAGGTAACTTAGGTCTGATCAAAGCGGTTGAGAAATTTGATTACCGCAAGGGTTATAAATTCAGTACCTATGCTACATGGTGGATCCGTCAGGCGATCACCAGAGCAATCGCAGACCAGGCACGTACCATCCGTATTCCGGTGCATATGGTTGAGACTATTAACAAACTGATCCGCGTTTCCCGTCAGTTACTGCAGGAGCTTGGACGTGAACCTACGCCGGAAGAAATTGCAAAAGAGATGGATATGTCTGTAGAGCGTGTACGTGAGATCCTTAAGATCTCCCAGGAGCCTGTATCTCTGGAGACACCTATCGGTGAGGAAGAGGACAGCCACCTTGGAGACTTTATCCAGGATGACAATGTACCTGTACCTGCAGATGCAGCAGCGTTTACTTTGCTGAAAGAGCAGCTGGTAGAGGTTCTGAGCACACTGACAGACAGAGAGCAGAAAGTTTTACGCCTGCGTTTTGGTCTGGACGATGGACGAGCCAGAACTCTGGAGGAAGTTGGTAAGGAATTTAATGTAACAAGAGAACGTATCCGTCAGATTGAGGCAAAGGCTCTCCGCAAGCTTCGTCATCCGAGCCGTAGCCGTAAACTGAAGGATTATCTGGACTAAGGAGCCTGTTATGCAGCTTTCATTACGTTTGTCTGCAATAGCAGGCCTGGTGACCAGGGGAAACAGACTTGTGGATGTGGGATGCGATCATGGATACCTGCCGGTTTCGCTTTATCTGGATGGAAAGATTCCGGGTGCGATTGCCATGGATGTAAGAAAAGGCCCGTTGTCCAGAGCACAGGAACATATTTCTCAGTATGGATTGGACGCATACATAGAAACCCGGCTTTCAGACGGACTTGAGGCTTTGAAACCGGGAGAGGGCGACACTCTTGTGATCGCAGGAATGGGCGGCCCTCTCATGGAGAGGATTCTTACTGACAGGGCAGAGGTCAGGGAGAGCTTTCGGGAAATGATCCTGCAGCCTCAGTCAGATATCCCCCATTTTCGCAGATTTGTCAGAAAAATCGGCTGGCAGATCACAGAGGAGGAGATGGTTCTGGAGGATGGCAAGTTTTATCCTATGATGAAGGTAATTCATGGAGAAAAGATGCATATTTCAGAAGATACTCCTTATACTTTAGATGAGTGGTTTGGAGGAATGCTTCTGGAAAGAAAGCATCCTGTTCTGCGGGAGTATCTGGAAAGAGAGCTTCGCATCCGCAATGAGATTCTTGACAGATTAAAGAATGCGCCCAATGCAGAGAAGCGTGCAGGCGAGATAGAGGAGGAAAAGCAGGCAGTTATTGCTGCTTTAGAGGAATATGAAGGCATATGAACTGACCTCCTGGCTGGAGAAGAAGTACCCGTCAGATGCAGCAGAGGACTGGGATAACGTAGGACTTCTCGCAGGAGATGATACAAATGAGATCAGCCACGTGTTTCTGGCTCTGGATCTGACAGAGGAAACACTGGCTGAGGCCATAGAGGATGGGGCAGATATGATCATTACCCATCATCCCATGATCTTTTCCGGAATTAAGAAGATCAATAATCACAGCTTTACAGGAAGAAAGATCCTTACGCTGATACAGAAAGGAATTGTTTATTATGCGATGCATACCAATTATGATGTGCTGGGTATGGCAGATCTGAGTGCAGACTATACGAAGATGCATGATACCACAGTCCTTTCCGTAACTGAAGAGAGAGAGGGAGAAGTACAGGGTTTTGGCAGAGTTGGGAAACTTCCCCGGGAAATGACGCTGAGAGAGTATGCACAGCTTGTCAAAGAGTCTCTGAAGTTAAATGATGTAAAGGTTTATGGGAATCTGGACAGCATGGTAAAATGTGCTGCTGTATGTACAGGATCAGGCAAGAGCATGATCAAGGATGTCATTAAGGCCGGTGCGGATGTGTATGTGACCGGTGATATCGACCACCATACAGGAATTGATACGGTTGCGCAGGGACTGGCGCTGATCGACGCCGGACACTATGGAACAGAATATATTTTTATGGATGCAATGAAAAAAGAACTGACACAGGCATTTCCGGAACTGAAAATCTCCTGTGCAGAGGTAAAGAGCCCGTACACGATTCTGTGATACGGGTTCTTACCATATAATAATGAAATTATAAATGAAAATTGGCTGATCTGCCTGTTGGCGGCGGAGCTGATAACTGTATTTACTTGTCGGTATAGCAGAAATGGAGGCAGGATTTATGGGACAGAAAATGTATAACGTTACGATACAGGGAATAACAAAACAATATCCTGAGAAGATTCCTTACAGTGAGATTGTAAAGGAATACGAAGGAAGTACGGATGCACCTGTAATGCTGGTGATCGTAAATGGCAGGCTGAGAGAACTGCATAAGCATCTCAAGGCAGACTGTGAGATTGAATTTGTGACATCCAAAGATCCGATCGGACACAAAACTTATTGCAGAAGTGCAAGTCTGATTCTTCTGAAAGCAATTTATGATGTGGCAGGGCAGGAAAATATAGACAGTGTAATGATCCATTATTCTGTAGGCAGCGGCTATTATTTTACAATGAAAGGACCTATGGCGCTGGATCAGGAATTTATTGATAAGGTAAAGGCGCAGATGCACAGGATCGTGGACGAGAATCTTCCCATTGTAAAGCGAAGCGTAAGCACTAGTGAGGCAGTTGCACTTTTTCATAAGCATCATATGTATGACAAAGAGAAGCTGTTTAATTACCGCAGAAGCTCTGCGGTGAATCTTTACAGTATTGGAAGTTTTGAGGATTATTTCTACGGTTTTATGGCGAACCATACGGGATATATTAAGACGTTTGATCTGTTTTTGTATGAGGGTGGTTTCGTACTGCAGCTTCCGACTCAGAATGAACCGGACCGGATACCTGAATTTAAACCGAGGGAGAAGATTTTTCGTGTGCAGAAGGAATCTCAGGAATGGGGAGATAAACTGGATATTGCGACAGTTGGTGATCTGAATGAAAAGGTTACCAGAGGCGGTATCCAGGATATTTTGCTGATCCAGGAAGCTATGCAGGAGGCAAAGATTTCGGAAATCGCATCTGAGATTGCCGCAGCCGGAAACAAGAAGTTTGTTATGATCGCAGGTCCGTCTTCTTCCGGAAAGACTACGTTTTCACACAGGCTGTCTATTCAGCTGGCTGCCCATGGAATGAAACCGCATCCGATCGCAGTGGATAATTATTTCATTGACAGGCACCTGACTCCTGTAGATGAGTTTGGGAAAAAGAATTTTGAGTGTCTGGAAGCGATTGATGTGGAGCAGTTTAATAAAGATATGCTTGAGCTTTTGGAAGGAAAAAGGGTAGAGATGCCGGTTTTCAATTTCAAAACAGGAACCAGAGAATATAAAGGTGATTTTCTGCAGCTGGATAAAGACGATATTCTGGTGATCGAGGGAATTCATGGATTGAATGACAGGCTCAGCTATGCGCTGCCAAAGGAGAGCAAATTTAAGATTTATCTCAGCGCTCTGACTCAGCTGAATATTGATGAACATAACAGGATTCCTACTACGGATGGCCGTCTGATTCGCAGAATTGTAAGAGATGCCCGCACCAGAGGGACTTCCGCAAAAGAGACAATTGCAAGATGGCCGTCTGTGCGCAGAGGTGAAGAACAGAATATCTTTCCGTTCCAGGAGGATGCAGATGTAATGTTTAATTCTGCGCTGATCTATGAACTGGCATGTCTGAAAGTATATGCGGAACCGCTTTTGTTTGGGATTGCCAAGGACGAACCAGAGTATACAGAGGCGAAGAGGCTGCTGAAGTTCTTTGAATATTTTGTTCCGGTGCCAAGCGAGGCAGTACCGAATAATTCGATTTTAAGAGAATTTATCGGTGGAAGCTGCTTTAATGTGTAAAATACTAGTACAGCGTTTCGTAAATAACTATACCAATCGCGTAGGATGCGGATTCGAGTGTGCTGGTATAAAAACGCAGGCGTAGCGGGCTACGCTGAGGCTTTTAGACCTGTGCAATCGGATTCGCAGACAAGTGAGTGGTATAGTTATTTCGAAAACGATGTACTAGAATGAAAGTTACTGTTCACACGCCACTATCCCGCGAGGTGTTTTGGCATGAATATGCCAAAATCCCGAGACATACAAGCCAAAATTCCATTGCCGCAGGCAATTTGAAATGAATTTTGGCAACGTTACTGAGAACGGAGTGAACAGTAATGAATGAAATTTCTTTACAAGTGCAAAAAAACGTGCTAGAATAGCACTTGCGCAACCAGGCCAGGTAATCGCGGCTGAACAGACGAAAGGGTTCAGACGAGGAAAGTCCGGGCTTCGCAGGGCAGGATGCCGGATAACGTCCGGTGGAGGTGACTCCCAGACCAGTGCAACAGAAATAAACCGCCTCACTTGCTGAGGTAAGGGTGGAAAGGCAGTGTAAGAGACTACCGCCGTCCTGGTAACAGGCCGGGCACATGTAAACTCCATTCGAAGCAAGACCGAATAGAAAGCGATACGGCTGCCCGTCGTGCTTTCAGGTGGGTCGCTTGAGCCTTATGGCAACGTAAGGCCTAGACAGATGATTACCCAATGACATAACCCGGCTTATCGGTCTGATTGCGTACAAAAAAAACGAACGGATTTCTTCCGTTCTGTTTTTTGTATATTTGTTTTATTATTTATTGCGTTTACCTGTATATTTCTCTTCGCAGTATTTACATCTGTAAACTTCTTTCTCTTTATCTGCAAGAACAAAGATCTGGTCGAGTCCCTGTTCAATGGAAGTGATGCAGCGTGGATTCTTGCATTTGATCACGTTGACAACCTGATTCGGAAGTTTCAGTTCTTTTTTGGCAACGATCTTCTCGTCCTTGATTACGTTTACAGTAATGTTATGATCGATAAAGCCGAGAATGTCAAGATCAAGATTCTCAACCGGGCATTCAACCTTGATGATATCTTTCTTACCCATTTTGTTGCTGCGCGCGTTCTTGATGATGGCAACGGTGCAGTCAAGTTTATCAAGCTTCAGATCATGATAGATAGTCATGGCCTTGCCTGCTTTGATATGGTCTAATACATAACCTTCGCGAAGTGCTCCAACATTTAACATGGTAATTTTACCTCCAGTAATGTGAGAATCAGGGCCATACGTACATATACACCGTACTGTGCCTGTTTGAAATAAGCTGCTCTCGGGTCTGCATCCACCTCTGTTGAGATTTCATTTACACGTGGAAGCGGATGAAGAATGTACATGTCTTTTTTTGCAAGTTCCATTTTCTGTTTGTCCAGAATGTAGAAATCCTTCATGCGGACATAGTCTTCTTCGTTGAAGAAACGTTCTTTCTGTACACGTGTCATGTAGAGGATATCAAGATCCGGTAAGGCATCTTCCAGTCTCTCTACTTCCTGAAATTCGATATTGTTCTTTTTCAGAACATCCTCGCGGATATAGCTTGGGATGCGAAGCTCTTCCGGTGAGATCAGAATGAATTTTACATTTGTGTAACGTACAAGTGCTTCGATCAGGGAGTGAACTGTACGTCCGAATTTCAGGTCGCCGCACAGACCAATGGTCAGATTGTCCAGACGTCCTTTCAGGGAACGGATGGTAAGTAAGTCGGTTAATGTCTGGGTAGGATGTTGATGACCACCGTCGCCGGCGTTGATAACAGGAATAGAAGAAGCCATAGAAGCTACTAACGGAGCACCTTCTTTCGGGTGACGCATAGCACAGATGTCAGCGTAACAGGATACAACGCGGATTGTATCGGCAACACTTTCACCCTTTGAAGCGGAACTGGAATCAGCTGATGAAAAACCAAGAACTTTACCGCCAAGGTTCATCATAGCAGCTTCAAAGCTGAGACGGGTACGGGTGCTTGGCTCATAGAATAAAGTTGCAAGTCTCTTGTCGTCACAGACATGTGCGTATTTATCAGGGTGTTTCTCAATATCGCTGGCCAAGTCAAGAAGAGTATTTAACTCATCAACAGACAGATCCAGCGGACTCATTAAGTGTCTCATTTCATACCTCCATATTTTACTGGTTCAGGAATTTTTATTTAATCCTTCATAACATCATATAATAATCAGGTGCTTTTTTCAAGAGAGTTTTCCAAGTATTTTCTCAAAAAAAAGTCCGGCTCCGAACCAGAGGGGAGCGTAGTCCGGTCTTATCAGTCCCCGGTAATTCAGGGGAGTGTTGCTGTAGTCCCAGGGACACATATGAAAACAGCGCAAAAGAGCACCGCTGATAAATTCCACGAAGAAAAATCCGACAGTATAAATGCAGCCGCGGACAAAAAGCGGGACAGCAGAAAGTTTACCGGAGAGCGGGCGGATGATGGCACCGCATCCGTAAATGGGAAACATTAAAAGGGAAGTTTTTCCTGTCATGGTAAGTTCTCCTGAAAGGATGGAATGCAGTCCGGTCCAGAGGATTTCCATGCACCAGCCCGTCAGACCGCAGAGAATGAAAGCTTTTTTCATAGGTAACGCTCCTGTATAAATTTCTATGATTCTAGTATTGCCTGCCTTGAAAAAAACATACACGTAGGATATAATGAGAACACGTTATTACACTATAGCAATGAGGTGCCTTATGCGCAAAAGGAACGTGTGGAGGGGATCTCATGGAAATAAGAGGAGTTTATTATGAATTATCAGGAAAGCCGGGAGTACATAGACAAAATCACCCGGGAAATTCCCAGTGTCCTGGGACTGGAGCATATGCGTGAGCTGATGAAACGTCTTGGAAATCCACAGGATGATCTGAAATATGTGCATGTAGCCGGTACCAATGGCAAGGGTTCTGTCATTGCTTTTTTGTATTCTGCTTTATCAGGTGCGAGATATCGCATTGGAAGATATGTTTCGCCTACCCTGTATTCTTACAGAGGCAGGATGGAAGTTTCGGGAAGCAGGATCAGCAGAGAGGACTTTGCTGCTTATATTACACAGGTGTCTGATGTTATTGCTGCTATGACAAAGGATGGTTATCCCCATCCCACTGCATTTGAAATAGAGACTGCGGTGGCATTTCTGTTCTTTAAAAAAGAGAATTGTGATCTCGTTTTGCTGGAAGTGGGAATGGGCGGAAATCTGGACGCCACAAATATTATTAAGAATACGCTGCTGGCAGTGCTGGTATCGATCAGTATGGATCATATGTCTTTTCTTGGAAATACTCTGGCACAGATCGCAGAGAAGAAAGCCGGGATCATCAAAGACGGCTGCAGAGTGGTGACTGCCAGACAGAAGCCGGAAGCAATGCAGGTGATCGAGAGAATCAGCAGAGAACATGGTGCAAAATGTACCATAGCAGATGCTTCTGAGGCAGAGATGTTAAAGGAAAGCTGCCTTGGACAGACAATCCGGTACAGGGGTGAAGAGTATGAGATTCCGCTGGCAGGTGTTTATCAGAAGGAAAATGCAGTAGTTGCGCTGAATGCTTTAAAAGTATTGGATGAGCTGGGCTTTCCCACTGCTGCGGAGCAGAAAAAAGAAGGGCTTCGCACAGTAAACTGGAACGGACGGTTTACAGTTATCTGTAAAAAACCGCTGTTTGTGGTAGACGGGGCTCATAATCCTGCTGCTGCGGATATGATGGCAGCTTCAATAGAGCATTATTTTAAGGGAAAACGGATCATCTATATTATGGGAGTGTTTGCAGATAAGGATTACAGAAGTGTGATTCAGAAAACTGCGCACTTTGCAGACCGGATACTTACGATCCAGACTCCGAATAATATAAGGGCGCTGCCTGCCGGAGAGCTGGCGAAGACTGTCAGTGAATACAATCCCAATGTACAGGCAATGGATACGATTAAAGATGCAGTGGAGGAGGCTTTTTCACTTGCCGGGGAACAGGATGTGATCATTGCCTTTGGCTCTCTTTCCTTTATCGGAGAGATGACTGACATTGTAGAGAATTTGTGAAAGTAAAAAGGTACAACATAAATGATAGATTTACAGGAATGCAGAAATGAAATAGATAAGATCGACAGCGATATCATACGTCTTTTTGAACAGAGAATGAAGGTGTGTGAGGATGTTGCAGAATATAAGATACGAACAGGAAAGAAGGTTCTGGATCCGGAAAGAGAGAGACAGAAGCTGGAGGTCCTGAGAGGTAAGGCACATGGAGAATTTAATCAGCTTGGTGCGCAGGAGCTTTTTCAGCAGATCATGGCGATCAGCCGTAAGAGACAGTATCAGCTTCTCACAGAGCATGGAATCGAGGATGATGAGAAACTGGAAATGGTAGATGCACTTCCGTTGAAAGATGTAAGAGTTGTCTTTCAGGGTGTGGAAGGTGCATACAGTTATGCTGCAATGAGGGAATATTTCCAGGACGATATTGAGAGCTTTCATGTAAAAACCTGGCGCGATGCAATGGAAGCAGTTGTGGAGGGAAGAGCAGACTATGCGGTACTTCCCATTGAGAATACAACTGCCGGTATTGTTGCTGATATTTATGATCTTCTTACAGAGTATGAGCTTAGCATTGTAGGAGAACAGATCATCCGTCCGGAGCATGTACTTCTGGGACTGCCGGATGCTGAACTGGAGGATATCAGACAGGTATGTTCTCATCCTCAGGCACTTTCCCAGTGTGGAAAATATCTGGAATCTCATCCGGACTGGAAGAAGAAAGAGATGGAAAATACTGCCGGTTCTGCCAAGAAGATAAAAGAAGACAATGACAAGACGCAGGCAGCTATTGCCAGCAGACAGGCAGGAGAGCTTTACGGACTGAAGATCCTGGCTGAGAATATCTGCTATAACGGACAGAATGCCACACGTTTTGTGATCGTGAGTAAGAAACCGATCTATGTGAAGGATGCACATAAGATCAGTATTTTCTTTGAACTGCATCATGAGAGCGGAACTCTTTACAATATGTTGTCTCACATTATTTATAATGGACTGAATATGACGAAGATTGAATCCCGCCCGATCACAGGGAAGAACTGGCAGTACCGTTTTTTTGTTGATTTCGAGGGAAATTTAAAGGACAGTGCAGTGAAGAATGCCCTGAGAGGAATTGAGGCAGAAGCTGACAGAATGAGAATTTTGGGAAATTATTAAAAATCATTTCCATAATGCCAGAGCGTGTTTGAAAAATCATTTCCACAATCTGCACGTCCCACTTTGCGGTATATTTTGCGTAAAGCATTTTTCAAACACACTCTGGTACATCGTTTTCGAAATAATTATACCACTCACAGCAGAACAATAAGATAAAACAACAAGGTAAGAAGGAAGTAATAAAAATGGCTAGATTAAATGAATGCATCTTATACCGTGACTTTGAACATGGAGAAATCCTTGATAAAATGGCAGAACTGATGAATGCCTGGGAACAGAAAGCACCTGATCTGAAAGAAAAGGAAGGGCTGTTCTTTGAGTGTGCCAACGGACTGGTGGAAACTGCCGGCGCTTATGGCTTTTCCGGAAATTTATGGCACTGTTATCTGACATTTCTTCTGGTAAATAATGAAAATGCATTCAGTACAGCCTGTGAGATCAGAGGGGCTGTCAACGGAAGTATTAATGAACTGGCACTGAATGATTTCGGTGTGTTTAAAGAACTGTATGACTTTGACCTGACTGTACTGGATGAGGCATTTGGAATTTCCTGCTGTAAGGTTCTCGGTGATTATACCAACACCGGAAGTAACAGCAAGATGTTTAATTCCCGTATCAGAGACCGTATCTGTAATCTGAGCAAAACGCTGGCAGCAGCGGAGTCCACAGAGGAATTCATGAAGGATATGGTACAGTTTTATAAGGATTTTGGTGTGGGTAAGCTGGGATTACATAAGGCCTTTCGTGTAGGCCATGATGAGAATGATAATGTGGAGATCCAGCCGATCACAAGGATCGCTCATGTGAAACTGGAAGACCTAGTCGGATATGAAATCCCGAAGCAGAAACTGATCGAGAATACAGAAGCTTTCGTAAGAGGCAGAAAGGCAAACAACTGTCTGCTTTTTGGTGATGCGGGTACAGGTAAATCCTCAAGTATCAAGGGAATCCTGAACCGTTATTATGATGAGGGACTTCGTATTATCGAGGTGTATAAGCATCAGTTTCAGGATCTGAATGATGTGATCGCCCAGATCAAGAACAGAAACTATAAATTCATTATCTATATGGATGATCTGTCATTCGAGGAATTTGAAATCGAATATAAATATCTGAAGGCAGTGATCGAGGGTGGTCTGGAGAAGAAGCCGGACAATATCCTGATCTATGCAACAAGTAACAGAAGACATCTGGTAAGAGAGAAATCCAGTGACAAGCTGGAGATCATGGATGATGACGATCTGCATTCCTCCGATACAGTGCAGGAGAAGCTTTCACTGGTTTATCGTTTTGGTGTCCGTATTTATTATGGTGCACCGAGCAAAAAAGAATTCCAGACAATTGTGAAAGCTCTCGCAGAGAGAAACGGAATTACCATGCCGGAGGACGAATTGCTTCTGGAAGCAAATAAGTGGGAGCTTTCCCATGGAGGACTTACAGGACGAACTGCACAGCAGTTTATCGACCATCTGCTGGGTGTGGAGAAGGAATAAAAAAGCAAATAGATGAATGGTAAAGGGGGAACGCATATGGCAGTCATGACATTTGCAGCCATTGATATCGGATCTTATGAAGTCAGCATGAAGATCTTTGAGATGTCAAAAAGAATTGGTTTTCGTGAACTGAATGATGTCAGATACAGTCTGGAAATCGGAAAGGGTGTCTATTCTGACGGAAAGATTGACTCAGAAATGCTGAATGTTTTATGTGAGGTGCTGAATGACTTTAAGAGGCTGATGCAGGACTTTGGGGTGGAAGAGTATCGTGTCTGCGGCACCAGTGCATTCAGGGAACTTGTGAATCCGCTGCTGATCATTGAACAGATCTATCAGCGTACAGGAATGAAAATAGAAATATTAAGCAGTGCAGAACAGCATTTCCTTGGGTACAAATCAATTGCTGCCATAGAAAAGGGATTCAAAAAGATGATCCAGAAAGGCACCGCGATCCTGGATGTGGGCGGCGGCAGCCTTCAGGTTTCACTCTTTGACAAGGATGCCCTGGTCACTACCCAGGGACTTAAAATGGGAAGTTTAAGAATCCGCCAGCGTCTGCAGGAACTGGAGAAAACAACCATTCATTATGACAAGCTGGTTGAGGAATTTATCCGAAATGACCTGATGAGCTTTCAGCGTCTGTATCTGAAGGATAAGGAGATCAGGAATGTGATCCTGATGGGAGATTTTATTACAGATATGATCTTCCAGGAGGAAATGGAAGACAGGATCATTACAAGGGAAGAATTTATGAAACGCTATGAGGATACAGTTGGAAAATCTGTTGACCTGCTGGCACAGGAGATGGAGATTGATCCGGAATATGCATCCCTTGTTGTGCCGACCATGGTAGTGTGCAGAAATTTTATTGATATTTTCAATGCAGAGTCTCTCTGGGCACCAGGTGTTTCCCTGCTGGATGGAATTGCCTATGATTTTGCAGAGAAGAAAAAATTTCTCAAAAGTGTCCACAATTTTGAGAATGACATTCTGGTTACATCAAAGAACATTGCAAAACGCTATTCCAGCAGTAAGAGCCATATCCAGGGAACTATGAATCTTTGCCTGAATATCTTTGACAGTATGAAGAAAGTTCATGGTATGGGAGCAAGAGAACGTCTGTTATTGCAGATTGCGGCACTGCTTCATGACTGTGGCAAATATATCAGTATGGAAAAGGTTTCCGAGTGTTCCTATCAGATCATTATGTCTACAGATATCATTGGGCTGTCCTTTCTGGAACGCCAGATGATCGCATGTGCGGTCAGATTCAATAATTCTGCGTTTGTTTATTATGATGAACTTTACAGTATGGGAATCGCTATTGACAGAGAGAGCTATATCAAGGTGGCAAAGATGACTGCAATCCTTCGCCTGGCAAATGCCATGGACAGAAGTCATTATCAGAAAGTAAAAGGAATCAAAGCAGTGCTCAAAGACAGAGAACTGCAGATGATCGTGGATTCTGCACAGGACATTTCCCTGGAACTGGGACTGCTGAAAGATAAAGAGGCATTTTTTGAAGAAGTATTTGGCATTCGTCTGGTTCTCAGACGCAAGGGCAGAGCGTAAAGGAGGATGAACTTATGGACTTTGAAAAATTTGAAAAGAAAGAATATTTCGTGAATCGCGAGCTGAGCTGGCTCAAATTTGATGAGCGTGTTCTGAGTGAAGCAAGAGATAAAAATCTTCCTTTGTTTGACAGACTGAAGTTCTTAAGCATTACTGCATCCAATCTGGATGAATTCTTTATGGTGCGTGTGGCGTCTCTTAAGGATCAGGTACATGCAGGATATCATAAAACAGACATTGCAGGAATGACAGCCAAGGAGCAGTTAAAAGAAATCAGTGTCCGTACCCATGAACTGGTTCATGTACAGTATAATACACTGAACCGTTCTCTGATCCCTGCGCTTGAGAAAGCCGGAATGCACCTGGTGGCAGCCCATGAGAATCTTACAGAAGCACAGAGTGTATTTGTAGACAGATACTTTGAGGATAATGTATATCCGGTACTTACACCGATGGCGATGGATTCTTCCAGACCGTTTCCGTTGATCAGAAACAAGACATTAAATATCGGTGCTCTGATCTCCAAGAAGGAGAAGAGTGATAAACTCAACAAAAAGGATAAAACAGGAGAACTTCTGTTTGCTACAGTGCAGGTTCCGTCTGTGCTTCCAAGGGTGGTGCAGATTCCGTCAAAGAAGGATGGAGATACCACAGTGATCCTGCTGGAAGAGATTATTGAAAGAAATATTGACAAACTTTTCCTGAGTTATGATGTGATATGTGCCCATCCTTACCGTATTATGCGTAATGCGGATCTTACTATTGATGAAGATGAGGCAGAGGATCTGCTGGTGGAGATCCAGCGTCAGTTAAAGAAACGTCAGTGGGGTGAGGTTATCCGTCTGGAAGTAGAGGATAAGATGGATGAACGTCTGCTGAAGATCCTGAAGACGGAATTTGATATCAAAGAGGCAGATATTTTTGAGATAAACGGACCTCTGGATCTTACCATGCTTATGAAAGTATATGGCACAGATGGTTTTGACGCTTATAAGACACCGAGGTATCAGCCGGCACCTGTACCGGAATTTCAGAATGAGAAGGATATTTTTCAGGTGATACGTGAGGGCGATGTATTTCTGCATCATCCTTATATGAGTTTCGATCCTGTTGTAAATTTCGTGCGTCAGTCAGCAAAGGATCCGGATGTTCTGGCTATTAAACAGACTCTGTATCGTGTCAGCGGCAATTCACCGATCATTGCTGCTCTTGCACAGGCAGCAGAGAATGGCAAGCAGGTTTCCGTACTGGTAGAGCTGAAAGCCCGTTTTGATGAAGAGAATAATATTGTATGGGCGAAGAAACTGGAGAAAGCAGGATGTCATGTAATCTATGGGCTGGTAGGCCTTAAGACACACAGTAAGATCACACTGGTTGTGCGCAGGGAAGAGACAGGAATTCGCCGTTATGTGCATCTGGCAACCGGAAACTACAATGATTCCACTGCAAAACTCTATACAGACTGTGGTATCTTTACCTGCGATGAACGTTTCGGTGAAGATGCAACAGCAGTATTTAACATGCTTTCCGGATATTCTGAACCGAAGAGCTGGAATAAGCTGATCGTAGCACCAATCTGGATGAAAGACAGATTCTTAAGCCTGATCGAACGTGAGGCAGAGAATGCGAAGAAAGGACTTCCGGCGTTGATCCGCGCAAAGATGAATTCTCTCTGTGATCCGAAGATTATTGCTGGATTGTATTATGCATCTTCCTGCGGAGTTCAGGTGGAGCTTCTGGTAAGGGGTATCTGCTGTCTGAAAGTAGGAGTGCCGGGAATCAGTGAGAATATTCATGTCCGTTCTATTGTAGGGGAATTTCTGGAGCATAGTCGTATTTTCTATTTTGAAAACGGCGGAAACCCGGAAATCTATATGGGAAGTGCGGATTGGATGCCGCGTAACCTTGACCGCAGGGTAGAGATTGTTTTCCCTGTGGAAGATGAGAAGATTAAGAAAGAGCTGGAGCATGTACTTGATCTGGAGTTTAAGGATAATGTAAAAGCTCATATCCTGCAGCCGGATGGAACTTATGTGAAGCCGGATAAACGAGGCAAAGCCCAGATTAACTCTCAGATGGAATTCTGTATTGAGGCAACTGAGAAAGCAGCACTTCATAAACACGAAGAAAAGAAATCCCGCGTATTCATTCCAGCAGAGCCTGCGGAGGATATAGAGGAATAAGAAACAGTCAGAAACAGAAATAAATAACTGGGAAATGCCATGGAAAGCGGTGGAGCTGCCATGGCATTTCTTCTCTGGGACAAAAAAATAAAAATTTTTTTGTGGCAAAAACCGCATAAATACAGGGCTTTTTGAACGAAAAATTCGAGAAAAATAAAAAAATTGAAATTTTTTTAAAAAAGTACTTGCATTTTAGAAAAAGATGGTGTATATTAAACGAGTCGACAGCGAAGAGCAAACGACAGATAAACAAATGGCCAGTTGGTCAAGGGGTTAAGACGTCGCCCTCTCACGGCGAAAACACGGGTTCGATTCCCGTACTGGCTGCTACAAAATAGTGAGAATTTAACCAGAGCTTAGGCTCTGGTTATTTTTTTATCAGGGATTTCTCCTGACATGTTGTATGTCTTCGCAGACAAAAATGATTCACGAACCTGGAGCTTTCATCTGACAATAGAGGAGTAATACTTGGAAAGGAAGAACGATATGGTCACTGATGAAGAACTTTATGGGCAATATCTGTGCGGTGATGAGACAGGACTTGAACTGTTGATAAAAAAATACGGTGACCCGCTGACCTTATATATTGATGGTTATCTGCATGATGTCCACGAAGCGGAGGATTTAATGATGGAAACCTTTTCCTGGCTGTTTATGAAAAAGCCCCGCATCCGGAATGGATGTTTTAAGGCTTACCTCTATAAAGCAGCGCGTCACATGGCATTACGCCACAAAAGCAGACGGCGGATTATCTTCAGTCTTGACAACCTGACCAGAGAAGCGGAGGCACAAACGCTGGTAGAGGAGGTCGTCCGCACAAAAGAGCGAAACCAGATCCTGCATCTCTGCATGGACGAGTTAAATCCAGATTATAGGGAGGCTCTTTATCTGACCTATTTTGAGGGCATGAGCTATCAACAGGCCGCTGAGGTTATGGGGAAAAGTGTAAAGCAGATTACAAATATGGTGTACCGGGGGAAAGAGCGTTTACGCGGATTATTGAAACGGGAGGGTATTACAAATGCTGAAAGATGAGGAACGGATTGCGGAGGTAAAACGGCGTATTGCAAAAAAGAACAACAGCAGAGACTGCGGCGCAGACGGATTATCTCTGCTGTCTGTATAGCGGCATGTTTTGCAGTAATCGTTGGGGTTTCCTTTGCCATGCCCGGTATTGTCGGACAGATCGAACCCGGTACTTCTTCAGGCTTTGAAACTGCGGCAACAATTTTGGGCGGCAGCACCGCATTGGGATATATAGTGATCGGACTGTTGGCTTTTGTTCTCGGCGCGTGCGTGACTATTCTGTGTTTTCGCATCCATCAGCTGAACAAAGAGGAGCAGACGGAGAAACAAAAGGAGGACAATGGGGATGGAGCTGATCAGTAACCTTTTTCAATTCGCTGTTACCCTGTTGGGCTTTTGTATGAGTGGTATTCGGTATCTAAAAGGTCGAAAACAGACATATTTCCTGCTGACCTGCTTTTACGGCTGCTTTGCCCTTGGCTCTCTTTACTGGACGCTGTATCTGCTTTTGTTTTCTGAAACGCCGCAGGTCTTTTATGTGTCAGAGTTCGGCTGGATAGCTAGCGTGATTTTCCTTTATCTTCTGCAATACACCCTTTCCTCTGCAGAGGAAAGAGACTTTTCGACACGGAAATCTCTGATAGCTCCTCTGATCGGCGTTCCGCTTTGTGTATTTTACTGTACTTTTGGGGATGTTCTCTCCAATCTGCTCTGGTGTGGCATGATGATCGTTGTTTCTTATCATTCTATCCGGGGTCTTGCTTATGCGCAGATACAGACGGGAACAGCGTGTAAGATGCGGTATTTCCACATTGGGGTACTGTGCTATGTGGCGGTGGAGTATGTCCTTTGGATCTCCGGCTGCCTGTGGCCGGGCTATTCCATTTCCGCTCCCTATTGCTGGCTTGATCTTCTGCTTACAGGCTGCCTGTTTGCATTGCTGCCAGCCACAGGAAAGGCGGTGCAGGTATGACATATATTGAAAACGTATTTCTTTGCATGGCCTCGCCTCTGCTGATCGCCGCTCTGTGTATGGGAAAGCGGCAGAGAAAATTCTTTCTGTTCTGCTTTGCCGGGATGGGTGTCTGTCTACTTTCCGCATACATCAACACCTTTTTCGCTGCACTTTATAAAGCGGACACCTTTGCAGCTACCACAGAGATCGCCCCGGTGGTGGAGGAAGTGATGAAACTTCTGCCATTGCTCTTTTATCTGCTGATATTTGAGCCGAAAGCGGAGCAGATCAAAAATGCTGCCGTGATCACAGCCCTTTCCTTTGCCACATTTGAGAACGTCTGCTATCTGATCCAAAACGGAGCCGGTCATTTTTCTTTTATTTTCTTCCGGGGTATTGGGACTGGAGCCATGCATGTGATCTGTGGAGCCATTGTCGGCGGTGGCCTTGCATATGTGTGGCAGAGAACATGGCTGGAGATTGCCGGAACCTGTGGTCTGCTGGGAGCAGCAATCACCTTTCACGCAATTTATAATCTTCTGATCGCCTATGGCGGTGCAGCACAGTATATTGCTTATCTGCTGCCTGTACTGATCCTGGCAGCGGGAAAACTGATCTTCCGCAGTTCGATACAATAATATAACCTGATTTTTCGCTTTTGGGAGCTGTTTCGGCAGCTCTCAAATTTTTTTGAAAAAATTTGATTTTCAGGTGAGAGTTTTTCGCTTTTTTTGTACCTATATAAGTGAAAGGACTTTTAAGACTGTTTTTGTGGAAGGAGGTTGGAAGGCATGTACGATACAGAAAAGCGTATCGAATTGGTAAAAAAGCGAATGCATGAATACCACCGCCGCCAGGAGCGGCGCACAGTCTGTCGGCTGTCTGTTCTGTGTACCCTGTTATTCCTGTCTCTTGTGGGAGCAATGGGGATAATGCAAAACAAGCCAATAAACGTTACGGGAATGTACGGCACAATCCTGCTTCATGAGGACGCAGGCGGTTATGTGTTGGTGGCTGTCATTTCCTTTACGGTGGCAGTCGTGATTACCGCATTATGTATCAAATTCAGAAAAAAGGACAAAAGAGTCAGGATGCAGAAAATCATGTATAAAGAAAGGAAAAGGTGAAAAGTATGAGGAAAAAATTATTAGCCGGGATGCTGGCACTTGCACTGTGTTCTACAAATATGCCCCTTCAGACCATATTTGCGGAGGAATTTACTTCCGGAAATCCAGATGTAGTGTCTGAGGAAGAAACTCCGGAGATTTTTACCAATGAAGAGCAGGAAGCTGTAGGAGAGACAGATGAGGAACTGTCTGTATTCAGTTCAGAAGAGGTTCCTGAATTTAATGATGCCCCCGATGAGGCAATGGCTGCTGCGGAAAATGAACAAGCTGGAGAAATTGATTTAGCTGATAACGATAAGGTTATGAACGGAGTTTATACTATAAGTTCGGCAGGAGATTACAAATTCACATGTAGCCGGGAAACAGGAAATAGAATTGTGGTTGATGGAAAGAAAATTTCAGCGAAAGACAGCATCAACATTTATCTTAATAAAGTAAATATCAATACATCTGCTGGTCCGGCACTGCGAATAAATCTTAATGTTGAAGCTACAGTCACTATCCATTTAACAGGCACAAATAGTCTTATAACAAAGAATAACTATTATGCCGGTTTACAGAAAGATAACAAAGCTCGGCTTATAATAAAAACCAATAATTCAGATGCTACTGCAGGAATCTTAAATGCTCGTAGTATCGATGGGGATAGCGCCGGAATTGGTGGCGGCTTTTACGGCTCCGTCTCTTGCAGTAATATTATTATTGATAGTTGTTCTGTAATTGCTAGTTCTAAGTATGGTGCTGGAATTGGTGGCAGCAAGCAACGCGCTGGCAGTGTCAGTGATATTATCATTAATAGTAGTTCTGTAACTGCTAGTTCTACGGATGGTGCCGGAATTGGTGGCGGCGGTTACGGCGCTAGCAGTGTCAGTGGTATTACCATTAATAGTAGTTCTGTAACTGCTAGTTCTACGAATGGTGCCGGAATTGGTTCTGCCGGTGGCACCTGCAGCAACATTGGCATTAGTGGTGGATCCGTAAAGGCATATTCTGATCGTATGCCAGGCATTAATTGTACCCCCCATAATGGCAACTCAACAAATGTTTATTGTTGTATTATTAAAAATGAATATTTTTTACCAGTAACGATAGATAGTGAATCCTGGAAGCCAAGTTATCATATTTTTCCTGATTCTACAAAAGACGGTAATCTGTACGTCTGGTTAACTGAAAAAGAAAATAATGACGCTTATGATGTAACTGTTGGAACCGAAAAAAGGCAGTATTCTTTCGATCAGGCAAAAAACCAATTTGTACGTATCCAAACAACTCCTACCGCTGACCAATTTGATTATACGCAGCCCAATTTTACATATACTAAAGATACCCATGTTGATATTAGTAAATATATTAAATGGAAAGATGATGTCACCGGTCATGGTAAAATTACTAAAGTAACGTATTTTAAAAAAGGAGATAAAACTCCACTCGCAGACAGCCCCACAGATGCAGGTACTTATACTTTTAAGATTGATGTGAATGAAGGTGACTACTACAATTCAGTCGATAGTATATCTGCACCAGAATGGGAATTTGTCATTTCAAAAGCACAAGCACCTTCAAGCAAGCCAACCGATACCGATCCTACAATATATGTTTCATGGTTATGTAAGAAAGTCGAAGATGTTAAAGGCCTTTTTAATGATGAATGGAAATGGAGCGATTCCGATATTTCTAAAAAATTACCTGTAGGAGAAGAAGTTTCCGCTACAGCAGTTTATAATGGTACAGATGCTGACAATTATGTAAATACATCTGTTGTATTTAAAATCACCAGAAAAGCATGTACACACCCACATACCGCAGAACGTTACTACTCCTCTCCATCCTGTACTTCCAGCGGATATAGCGGAGATACCTACTGCACAGACTGTAATGAAACACTTTCCTATGGTTATACCATTTCTGCATACGGCCATGACTATGACAACGGCGTTATCACTACAGAACCAACTACAGAAACTGATGGAATCATAACTTACACCTGTAAACGATGCAAACATCAGGATACAAAAAATCTCGGAAAGCTTGGTGACGGGGAACCTTACATTGAGGGAAGTTTCCAGAAGAAAAGCTGGGATACTGTTAATGATCTGATCAAGACATCCAAAGAAAAAGATACCATCTCCATTATCATGAATGGTGCCAGGACACTTCCTGCTTCCGTTTTATCCGGGATAAAAGGAAAAGATATTTCCCTGAATCTTGATATGGAGAATGGTTTCATCTGGAAGATCAACGGTACTTCCATTACAGCAGAAACACCTGCGGATATAGATCTTTCTGTTACAAACACAGCAGAACATATCCCGGCAGCGTTATACAGCCTGATCTCCACAAACCAGAATGATTTCGGTTTCCATCTTGGAAGAAGCGGAGCTTTCGATTTCCCGGCGGTACTTTCTGTAAAGGCAGATGTTTCCTGTGCAGGACTTATGGCAAATCTGTTCTGGTATGATGTTGAGAATGGGGTTCTGCAGTGCATCCAGTCCGTAACTGTAGGCGGTGCATTTGAGCGCAGTATTCCATATGCTGAATTTATCCTTTCCAAAGGACAGGATTATTTCATAGCATTTGGTACAGAATCTCTCAATGGCAGAGTCATTCACACAGACGGAAGTATCACAGATGAAAACGGTGCATACCTGCGACCTGCTGACGCAAAGATTTCCAGCCATTCCATTGACAGAAACAAGCTTACTGTCAAACTTTCCAAAGGATGTGCAGGTGCTCAGGGTTATGACTTCGTGATCAGCAAGAAATCAAATATGCTCCAGACAGGAAAGTTCAGCAAAAAAGTTTCCTCAACTGGCAAGCCACAGGCATCTTTCAGATATCTGGCAAAGGGTACCTGGTATGTAGCGGCCCGAAGCTGGGTTCTGGATGAACAGGGCAATAAGGTCTATGGTTCCTGGACAAAGATCAAGAAGATCAAGATCACTGTTGTTACACCACAACAGCCAAAGATCAAGAATATCACTGTAAAAGGAAACACTGTGACTGTTACTTACACAAAATGCAAAAATGCCACAGGTTATGAAATCCTGCTCGGAAACAAATACAAAACCTCCGCAGGTGAGAAATATCCGGTTAAGAAATATCTGAAACGTACAGAAGGCAAAAACACCGTAACTGTAACCTTTACAAACGTAAAGAAAGGCACCTGGTATGTGACCATACGGGCATGGAACCAAACCTCCAAAGACAAATCCAGAGCTTACAGTCCATACTCCACAATGAAGAAATTCAAGACAAAGAAATAGCTTCTGTTTCTTACAAATATTTCTACTGTAAAGATTGTTCTGATTCTGTTTTCTGCAAAAGAAATAAGAAATATTGAGATATTAGGAAATCATAGGATTATAATATTTAACATCAAAAACAGGATTGAGTTTATTCTGCTCAATCCTGTTTTTGCCATATTCCCTTTTTCTTTAAAGTTTATTATATGAATCCGCAGGAATAAAAAAGCTGATTTCTATTTGCAGTAATTCACTTGCCTGCTATAACAGGGAGTCTTATTGCCTTGTGATAGACGAGCTGGATTCTGGTATTTATGAGTATTTACTGGGAGAATGCCTGGAAGTTATGCAGGATAAAGCTAAGGGACAATTGATTTTTACATCACATAACTTACGCCCATTGGAGATCCTTGAAAACGATTCTTTGCTTTATACGACTGTGAACCCCGAGAATTGCTATATAAAATCTAGTTATATTAAAAATACGCAAAATACCCGGTTATCTTATTTGCGGACGATCAAGCTTGGCGGGCAAAAAGAAAAACTCTACAATGAAACAAATATATATGAGATGGAGCTTGCTATGAGGCGGGCAAGAAGGCAGTACTGACCAATGGATTTATAAAAAAATCGCAGAAGACACCAAAGGCAGAAAAAGAACTGGCAAAGAAGTATAAAGCAGATTATGAACGGAACAAGAAATCCCAGCCTGAGTATAGTGAAAAAACTTGCACAGGGATTAGGGATGCAATTAAAGCTGGAATTTGTTCTGATGCCAACCAAAAATAAAATGTAAAGAGTATGAGAAAATAGGAACCGCAGGAATTCATATTATATAATAGGTACGTATATCAGTAACTATGAATATTTGACAGGTGTATCATCATTATTATCTGCAGAGACCTGACATTGGGATACCCCATGTCAAAATAGGCATAATCTCAAAAAAACAATGGAAAGTTGCCGATTTTTACAAAAGAAAGCTTGACAGTAACATCGGAAACTGTATAATAATATTAACAGAACCCACCACGCCTCTGATTTTTCATGCGCAACCCGGTGGGACTTTTTCATTTATGGGGTGTTTTATGTATCAATATCCAAAACAAATATTAACAATAGAACAACAAGTGCAATCTTATGTAGATGCAGGAATGGAGATTACATCTTATGAAGATGTAGAGAAGGTATTAAAGACAATTGGGTTTTATCGTTTGAGAGGCTACTCGTTTCATTTATATGATAATACTACAAAGAAGTATGTTGCGGGAACAAAGTTTAAAGATATTATAAAATTGTATCAATTTGATCAGGAATTATCTGCTTTGATTTTTTCAATGATTTCTAAGATTGAGGTTGCTTTGAGAGTGCGATTGGTGGAATCATTACTTGTGCACGGAGAACCACTTGTTTTGCAAGATTCATCAATTTTCAAAGAGAAAAAACGATATTGGCAGAATATGTCTACTGTAGCATCAGAAATTGCTCGATCTAATGATGTGTTTATAAAACATAATTTTGATAATCATGATGGAGAGGTGCCTGTATGGGCAGCTGTTGAAGTTCTTTCATTTGGTACGCTATCGAAGATAATTAAGAATTTGAAAACAGGCACTGGAAGTTCATATTCTATCTTGGCGTTAAACTACCAGTATAAATCAAAAAAAGGAAATTTGGTAAAACCATCACAGAAAATGCTTGCTTCATGGATACAGAGCGTTTCAGTATTGCGCAATATGTGTGCTCATAATTCCAGAATTTATAATCGCACAATACATACGACACCGGAAATTCTGGATGTAGATAAGGTTGTGCCATCGCCAGCACATAATGGTTTGTATCAAATCTTACTGGCGATGAAGTATCTGCGCTCATCCGATGAGGAGTGGGTGACATTTGTAGCTGCTTTCGATAAGCTGATTCAAAATAATATTGATGTAGTCAGTCTTACAGCAATGAATCTTCCGGCGGATTGGAAGGCACACTTAAGTGTATAAATGCAGCAGGAAGGCATAAAATAGTAAAGCAGACCTACCCAAGCTTTTTTGCTCAAACCGGTTAGGCCTTCGGCGGAGTGTTACGATAAGCACTTCGCCATTTTTTATGATTGGAAACAAACCGAATTTTAAGAGGGTATCATTACATTACCTCTCTATATGGTAGCATTTTTCGATATTTAACCGAATCAAGTAAGTCCCCTGCTTCAATTGCAAAAAGCAACAAGCAGTGGGTAGGCTATTCCATTTCCGCTCCCTATTGCTGGTTTGATCTTCCGCAGTTCGATACAATAATATAACCTGTTTTTTTCTCTTTTGGGAGCTGTTTCGGCAGCTCTCAAATTTTTTTTGAAAAATTTGATTTTCGGGTGAGAGTTTTTCGCTTTTTTTGTACCTATATAAGTGAAAGACTTTTAACACTGTTTTTGGGGAAGGAGGTTGGAGGCATGTACGATACAGAAAAGAGTATCGAATTGGTAAAAAAGCGAATGCATGAATACCACTGCCGCCAGGAGCGGCGCACAGTCTGCCGTCTGTCCGTTCTGTGTGCCCTGTGCTGTTCCTGTCCCTTGTGGGGGCAATGGGGATCATGCAAAGCCGGCCAATAAACGCCACGGGAATGTACGGCACAATTCTGCTGCATGAGGGCGCAGGCGGCTATGTGTTGGTGGCTGTCATTTCCTTTACTGTGGCAGTTGTGATTACCGCATTATGTATCAAATTCAGAAAAAGAGAACAAAAGAGTCAAGACGCAGAAGATCATGTATAAAGAAAGGAGAGGTGAACGTATGAAGAAAAAGTTATTAGCCGGGATTCTGGCGCTTGCACTGTGTTCCACCAATATGCCCCCCAGACCATATTTGCGGGGGAATTTACTTCAGGAAATCCGGATGTAGTGTCTGAGGAAGATACTCCAGAGATTTTTACCAATGAGGAGCAGGAAGCAGCAGGAGAGACAAATGAGGACTTGTTTGTATTCAGTTCGGAGGAGGCTCCTGAATTTAACGATACCCCCGATGAGGCAATGGCTGCTACGGAAAATGCACAAAATGGAGTAATTGATTTAACTGAGGATGCTAATGTTACGGACGGAGTTTATACCATAAATATAGCAGAAGATTACAAATTCACATGCAAGAAAAGTCCGGAAACGTCAAATAGAATTGTGGTTGATGGAACGAATACTTCAGAGCAAGACAACATCAACATTTATCTTGATAACGTAAATATCAAAACATCTGCTGGTTCGGCACTGCAAATAAATAATAATGTTAAAGCTACAGTTACTATCTATTTAACAGGCATAAATAACCTTACAACAACTAATCAAAGCTCTGCTGGTTTACAGAAAGATAACGAAGCTCAGCTTATAATAACCAATGCTTCAGACACTACTACAGGAATCTTAAAAGCTAGTAGTGATGGGAGTGGGTATGGTGCCGGAATTGGTAGCGGCAATTACGGATCTTGCAAGAATATTACCATTAATAGTGGTTTTGTAGATGCTAAATCTAAGTTTGGTGCTGGAATCGGTAGCGGCCATCAGGGATCTTGCGATAATATTACCATTAAAAGTGGTTCCGTAAATGCTAAATCTATGAATGGTGCCGGAATTGGTGGCGGCCATCACGGATCTTGCAATAATATTACCATTAATAGTGGTTCCGTAAATGCTAAATCTATGCATGGTGCCGGAATTGGTAGCGGCAATTACGGATCTTGCAATAATATTACTATTAAAAGTGGTTCTGTAACTGCTAGTTCCACGAGTGGTGCCGGAATTGGTGGCGGCCTTTACGGATCTTGCAATAATATTACCATTAGTGGCGGTTCTGTAAATGCACAAGTTGGTTGCACTCCTCACCAGAATTTGGATAGCTCTGGTAGCTACGACCCTAAAAGCCCTGAAGTGTATCTCTGCGTTATTCCTAATACAAAAACTAAATCAGTAGCTATAGATAATAAAGTCTGGGAACCATCTAATCATAAAGCGGTTGAATCTACGAATACAAATCTATATGCATGGCTAACCGGAGAAGATCATCTTATAACTGTTGAAAAAGAGACTAAAAGTTATATCTTTAATTCAAATTCAGGGACATTTAGTGAAGGTAAACGTGATGTTACCAGTGATATTTTTGAATTTAACGGTTCTGAGTTTACTTATGATGGAAACACACACTCTCCTAACATCACTACGAAGAACAACATTAAAGGTGTAGGAAACTTCACTGTAAAATATTTCAAGGAAGATAATTTGCAAGCCGAGATAAACGAGCCTAAAGATGTTGGTACTTATATTGTAAAGATTACTGCTGTAGAAGAGGGCGATTTTTACAATGCATATTCTGGTTATTTAACAAACGACAATTGGAAATTTGCTATTAATCTTACCCCTACAATTACTACATATAAAGATGAGTATGATGGAAATCCTCATCCAGTTATCAGTATTGAAGAAAGTACAATTCCACCAAATAGTATTATTGAATACAGTGTTGATAATGGACAAACATGGTATATTTTGAATTCTAACGATAATATTCCTACTGTAAGTACGGTAAGGGAAGCAGAAAATACTAAAATTTTTATACGGATATCCAATTTCAATTCCAATTCCAATGATGATACCTGGACTTCACAAGAATATCAAGCAATCATCAAGCGAGCAACCTCAACACCAAATTTTCCATCAATAGACACAATCTCCGTTCCATGGTCCTGTAAGAAAGTAAAAGATATTGATCCTAATTCTCTTCCTCAAAACTGGAATTGGCAGGCAAACGATGCAAATAATGATTTACAGGTTGGAAATAATTCTGCTACCGCAATTTACAATGGCAGTGATAAGGGAAATTACGAAAAAGAAACTTTCACTTACACAATCATCAGAAAGGAATGTGAACACAAAAATACCGTGGGATGCTACTACTCCTCTCCATCCTGTACTTCCAACGGTTACAGCGGAGATACCTATTGTAACGACTGCGAGAGAACCATCTATTACGGCTCCACGATTTCCGCATACGGCCATGACTATGATAACGGTGTTATCACTACAGAACCAACTGCCGAAACCGACGGAATCATAACTTACACCTGTAAACGATGCAAACATCAGGATACAAAAAACCTCGGAAAACTTGGTGACGGGGAACCTTATATTGAGGGAAGTTTCCAGAAGAAAGGCTGGGATGCTGTCAACGGTCTGATCAAGACTTCCAAAGAAAAAGATACCATTTCCATTACCCTGAATGGTGCCAAGGTACTTCCTGCCACTGTTTTATCCGAAATAAAAGGCAAAGATATTTCCCTGAATCTCGATATGGAGAATGGTTTCATCTGGAAGATCAACGGTACTTCCATTACAGCAGAAACACCTGCGGATATAGATCTTTCTGTTACAAATACAGAAGAATATATTCCGGCAGCATTATACAGCCTGATATCCACAAATCAGAATGATTTCGGTTTCCATCTCGGAAGAAACGGAGCTTTCGATTTCCCGGCTGTGCTTTCTGTAAAGGCAGATGCTTCCTGTGCAGGACTTATGGCAAATCTGTTCTGGTATGATGCTGAGAATGGGGTTCTGCAGTGCATCCAGACTGTAACTGTAGGCGGTGCATTTGAGCGCAGTATTCCATATGCTGACTTTGCCCTTTCCAAAGGACAGGATTATTTCATAGCATTTGGTACAGAATCTCTCAATGGAAGAGTTATTCACACAGACGGAAGTATCACAGATGAAAACGGCGCATACCTGCGACCTGCCAACACAAAGATTTCCAGCCATTCCATTGACAGAAACAAGCTTACTGTCAAACTTTCCAAAGGATGTGCAGGTGCTCAGGGTTATGACTTCGTGATCAGTAAGAAATCAAATATGCTCCAGACCGGGAAATTCAGCCAGACCGTTTCCTCAACCGGCAAGCCACAGGCATCTTTCAGATATCTGGCAAAAGGTACCTGGTATGTGGCAGCCCGAAGCTGGGTTCTGGATGCACAGGGCAATAAGGTCTATGGTTCCTGGACAAAGGTTAAGAAGATCAAGATCACTGTTGTCACACCGCAGCAGCCAAAGATCAGGAATATCACTGTAAAAGGAAACACTGTGACTGTTACTTACACAAAATGCAAAAATGCCACAGGTTATGAAATCCTGCTGGGAAACAAATACAAAACCTCCGCAGGTGAAAAATATCCGGTTAAGAAATATCTGAAACGTACAGAAGGCAAAAATACCGTAACTGTAACCTTTACAAACGTAAAGAAGGGTACCTGGTATGTGACCATACGGGCATGGAACCAAACATCCAAAGACAAATCCAGAGTTTACAGTCCATACTCCACAATGAAGAAATTTAAGACAAAGAAATAGCTTCTGTTTCTTACAGATATTTCTACTGTAAAGATAATGCCAAACAGCCTTGTAGGCAAATGAAACAGTTGACAGCTGAAAAAACCAATGATAAGATAAATGCACTCAAATTATAACAGAACAGGCTTACAGTCAGAAAAGGATCAGAATTTCGGTTCTGATTATTTTTTGTGTTTTATTCCGTTGACAAGGGAAAGTTCGCACTTGAAAAAGAATAAAAACTGGGTTATAATACGAACAAATGTTTGCAATGCAAAAAATCATTCCCGGATTTACAGTAAGCAATCCGGTTGATAGAAAGAAAGGAAATGTAACAGACATGGCAAAGAAAAACACCTATGATGCAGGGAGCATCTCTGTCCTGGAAGGTCTGGAGGCGGTTCGTAAGCGTCCGGGAATGTACATCGGAAGTGTTTCACGAAAAGGATTAAATCATCTCATTTATGAGATCGTAGATAACGCAGTAGATGAACATCTGGCAGGATACTGCAGTCTGATCCATGTGATTCTGGAGAAGGATGGTTCCTGTACGGTTACGGATAATGGAAGAGGGATTCCGGTAGATATGCATGAGAAAGGAGTGTCGGCAGAGAGACTGGTATTTACAACTCTTCATGCAGGCGGTAAATTTGATAATTCTGCCTATAAGACCAGCGGAGGACTTCATGGAGTAGGTTCTTCGGTTGTGAATGCCCTGTCTACATATCTGGACATTAAGATCAGTCGTGACGGATATGTGCATCATGATCACTATGAACGGGGAATTCCGACCATTGAACTTGAGGAAGGGCTGCTGCCGAAGCTGGGTAAGACCAGACAGACCGGAACAAGTATCAATTTCCTCCCTGACCCGGAGATTTTTGAAAAGACAAGATTTTCTGCAACAGAAGTAAAGAGCAGACTTCATGAGACTGCATATCTGAATCCGGAACTGACTATTCGCTTTGAGGATAAAAGAGGTGCAGAGGTCGAGGATATTACCTATCATGAGCCGGATGGTATCATTGGATTTATCAAAGATCTGAACCACAGCGCGGAAGTCCTGCATGATCCGGTTTACCTGAAAGGGGAAGCAGACGGCATTCAGGTAGAGGTGGCATTTCAGTTTACCAATGAATTTCGTGAGAATGTACTGGGCTTCTGTAATAACATTTACAATGCAGAGGGCGGTACTCATCTGACTGGATTTAAGACTACATTTACCACAGTCATGAATACTTATGCGAGAGAGATTGGCGTTCTTAAAGACAAGGATCCGAACTTCACAGGTGCAGATATCCGTAACGGAATGACAGCAGTTGTTTCCATCAAGCATCCGGAACCGCGTTTCGAGGGACAGACCAAGACAAAGCTGGATAATCAGGATGCATCACGCGCAACCGGAAAGGTTGTAGGAGAGCAGATGGTACTCTATTTTGACAGAAATCTGGAGACTCTTAAGACAATCCTTTCCTGCGCGGAGAAAGCTGCCAAAATCCGCAAGACAGAGGAGAGAGCCAAGACCAATCTTCTGACAAAGCAGAAATATTCCTTTGACTCTAACGGAAAACTGGCAAACTGTGAGAAAAAGGATCCGTCCCAGTGTGAGATCTTTATCGTAGAGGGAGATTCTGCGGGAGGTTCTGCAAAGACTGCCCGCAACCGTAATTACCAGGCAATCCTTCCTATCAGAGGTAAGATCCTGAATGTGGAGAAGGCTACTATTGACAAGGTGCTTGCCAATGCGGAAATCAAGACCATGATCAATGCATTCGGATGTGGATTCTCCGAAGGATACGGAAATGACTTTGATATTACGAAGCTTCGTTACGACAAGATTGTGATCATGGCTGATGCCGATGTGGATGGGGCGCATATTTCCACACTGCTCCTGACTTTATTCTACCGTTTTATGCCGGATCTGATCACTGAGGGACATGTGTATATTGCCATGCCGCCATTATATAAAGTCATGCCTAAGAAGGGGCAGGAGGAATACCTGTACGATGATAAGGCACTGGAGAGATACAGACGTGCCCATAAGCCGGGAAGCTTTACTCTTCAGAGATATAAAGGTCTGGGCGAGATGGATGCGGAGCAACTCTGGGAGACGACTCTGAATCCGGAAACTAGAATGATGAAGCGGGTGGAGATTGAAGATGCGAGACTTGCATCAAGCGTGACAGAGATTCTGATGGGAAGCGATGTTCCGCCGAGAAAGAAATTTATCTATGAGCATGCACAGGATGCAGAGCTGGACATCTGATTTCGCCGGAGTGTTATGTGGAAATTAAGACAGATACATGGATATGTGTCTGAGATGGAGGAAAGAAATTAAATGGAAACAAAACAGGAGAATGTGATTCCCACCGACTATGCGGAGGTCATGCAGAAATCCTATATAGATTATGCCATGAGTGTTATTATCTCCAGAGCCCTGCCGGATGTGCGTGACGGATTGAAGCCTGTACAGAGAAGAACCCTGTATGATATGTATGAACTGGGTATCCGTTATGACAGACCATACAGAAAATGTGCCCGTATCGTAGGTGATACCATGGGTAAATATCACCCCCATGGTGACAGTTCGATCTACGAAGCACTTGTGGTAATGGCTCAGGATTTTAAGAAAGGCAAAACACTGGTCGACGGACATGGAAACTTCGGTTCCATCGAGGGCGACGGTGCAGCTGCCATGCGATATACAGAAGCCAGACTGGAGAAACTGACACAGGATGTCTTCCTCGAAGATCTGGATAAGAATGTAGTAGATTTTATGCCGAACTTTGACGAGACAGAGAAGGAACCTGTGGTACTTCCTGTCAGAATCCCGAATCTGCTTGTAAACGGAGCAGACGGCATTGCAGTCGGCATGGCAACCAGTATTCCGCCTCACAATCTGGGAGAGGTTGTAGATGCGGTAAAGGCATATATGAAGAATAACGACATCAGTGTCAAAGGGCTGATGCGCTATCTCAAGGGACCGGACTTTCCGACAGGCGGTCTGGTAGTAAATAAGGATGACCTGCTCAGGATTTATGAGACAGGAACAGGGAAGCTCCGTGTCAGAGGTAAGGTGGAGACAGTGAAGCTCAAAGGCGGCAGACAGCAGCTTGTGATCACGGAGATTCCTTACACAATGATCGGTGCAAATATCGGAAAATTCCTGAATGATATTGCGTCTCTTGTGGAAAACAAGAAGGCAACAGATATCGTGGATATTTCCAACCAGTCTTCCAAAGAGGGAATCCGTATTGTTCTTGACCTGAAGCGTGACGCAGATGTAGAGAATCTTACAAATATGCTCTATAAGAAGACAAAGCTGGAAGATACTTTTGGCGTGAATATGCTGGCAGTTGCGGATGGCAGACCGGAGACTCTGAGTCTGAAGCAGGTGATCGAGCATCACGTAGATTTCGTATTCGATGTCACGACCAGAAAGTACACCACACTTCTGAATAAAGAGCAGGAGAAGAAAGAAATCCAGGAAGGTCTGATCAAGGCATGTGATGTGATCGACCTGATCATCGAGATCCTGCGAGGAAGCAAGAACAGAGAACAGGTAAAGAAATGCCTGGTTGACGGTGTGACAGAAGGAATCAGGTTCAAGGGTAAATCAAGCGAGAAAGCTGCACAGAAACTGCACTTCTCAGAGAAACAGGCAGCTGCGATCCTGGATATGCGTCTGTACAAGCTGATCGGTCTGGAAATCGAGGCACTTCAGGCAGATTATGCAGAAACAATGAAGAACATTGCCATTTATGAAGATATCCTGAATAATTATGATTCCATGGCAGAAGTGATCATGAAAGAACTGGATCAGATCAAGAAAGAATACGGTACGAAACGCCGCACAGTGATCGAGAATGCAGAAGAAGTTGTCTATGAGGAAAAGAAGATGGAAGAAATGGAAGTCACATTCCTTATGGATCGCTTCGGATATATGCGGACCATTGATAAGTCTGCATATGAGAGAAATAAAGAAGCTGCCAATGCAGAGAACAAATATGTGTTTAACTGTATGAATACAGATAAGATCTGTATCTTTACAGATAATGGAAAGATGCACAGTATCAAGGTGGCAGATATTCCGCTGGTTCGTTTCAGGGATAAGGGGACACCGGCAGATAATCTGAGCAATTATGACAGTGCACAGGAACGTATGCTCTATGTAGCACCACTGGCATCTGTAAAAGAAAATACACTTCTGTTTGTCACTGCTGCATCCATGTGCAAGCTGGTGAGTGGTGCAGAGTTTGATGTGGCGAAGAGAACGATCGTGTCTACGAAACTTGCTGAAGAGGATTCTCTGATTTTTGTGGGTTCTGCGGATGAAATGGAACAGGTGGTATTCCAGAGTGAAGGCGGATATTTCTTAAGATTTCAGAAACAGGATATTTCTGCTATGAAGAAAACATCTATCGGGGTGCGTGGAATGAAACTGGCAGAAGGAGATAAGCTGGATCATGCATATCTTCTGGAAAGCCGCCAGGAATATACCATTACTTATCATGATAAACCCTATGTTCTCAACAGGATAAAACTGTCCAAACGGGACAGTAAAGGAACAAAACCACGTATATAAAACCAACAAATCCGCTAAAATCAAGGTTTTTGCAGGAAAAGCCTTGCAATTGCCGGAAATTGGTGTTACAATACATCTAAATTAGAACTTGTTGACAAAGGAGTGGGCGTGAGCCCACTCTTATTTGTTGCATGGAAAGGCAGGTGGGAAAATGAGCAGACGGGAAGAGTATGAAAAGCGCGCAGAGGAACTTCTGGCACCGATCGTAGAACTTAACGGCTTTGAACTGGTTGATGTAGAATATGTAAAGGAAGCAGGAAACTGGTATCTGAGAGGATACATTGACAAACCAGGCGGAATTACAGTAAATGACTGTGAGACAGTCAGCAGAGCTTTCAGTGACAAACTGGATGAGAATGATTTTATTGAAGACAGTTATATCATGGAGATCAGTTCACCGGGACTGGACAGACCGCTGAAGAAAGACAAAGACTTTGAGAGAAACATGGGAAAACTGGTGGAAATCCGTACCTATCGGCCAATCGAGAAGCAAAAAGAGTTCTGCGGGATTTTGACCGCATATGATAGTAACAGTGTGACAATCGATGAGGATGGAACCGAGCGTGTTTTTGATAAGAAAGACACAGCCCTGATACGCCTCGCAATAGAGTTTTAGTTAATTCGGGAGGATAAGAAAAAAATGAGCAGAGAGTTAAGGGAGGCACTGGATATCCTTGAAAAGGAAAAGAGTATCAGCAAAGATACTCTGCTTGAGGCAATTGAGCAGTCTCTGATCCAGGCCTGCAAGAACCATTTTGGAAAAGCTGACAATGTACATGTAACTATTGATCCGGAAACCTGCGATTTTTCAGTGTATGCAGACAGAAGTATCGTAGAATACGTAGAGGATCCTGCAATGGAGATTTCTCTGGCAGATGCTTTGAAGATCACATCAAGAGCTGAGATCGGAGGCATGATACAGGTTCCGATTCAGTCTAAGGAATTCGGACGTATTGCGACACAGAATGCAAAGAACGTTATCCTGCAGAAAATCCGTGAGGAAGAACGTAAAGTGCTGTATGATGAATACTATGGAAAAGAAAAAGAAGTAGTAACCGGTATTGTACAGCGTGTGATGGGCAAGAATGTAAGCATCAATCTTGGTAAGGCAGATGCAGTATTAAGTGAGAATGAACAGGTGAAAGGGGAAACCTTCCAGCCGACAGAGAGAATAAAGGTGTATATTCTTGAAGTCAAGGATACCCCGAAGGGACCTCGTATTCTGGTATCCAGAACTCATCCGGGACTTGTGAAACGTCTCTTTGAGTCAGAAGTTGCAGAAGTAAAAGACGGAACTGTTGAGATCAAGAGCATCGCACGTGAGGCCGGTTCCCGTACAAAGATCGCTGTATGGAGCAACGATCCGGATGTAGATGCAGTTGGTGCATGCGTAGGTATGAACGGCGCACGTGTCAATGCAGTAGTTGAGGAACTTCGCGGTGAGAAGATCGATATCATCAACTGGGATGAGAATCCTGCAATCCTGATCGAGAATGCATTGAGCCCTGCAAAGGTTATCGCAGTTATGGCAGATCCTGATGAGAAGACAGCTCTGGTAGTTGTTCCTGATTATCAGCTGTCCCTTGCAATCGGTAAAGAAGGTCAGAATGCACGTCTTGCTGCAAGACTTACAGGATTTAAGATTGACATCAAGAGTGAGACTCAGGCAAAAGAAGCCGGTGATTTCTATGATTATGATGATGACGAGACTGCAGAAGATGCAGCTGAGGCATCAGCAGAGGAAACTTCAGCAGAAGATTCCCTGACAGAAGAAACCGAAGCAGAAGAAGTTTCAGAGGAAGTTCCTGTAGAAGAAGAGCCACAGGCTCAGGAAGCAGGAGAGAATGAAGACGAAGAATAAGATTCCCATGCGCCAGTGTACCGGCTGCAGGGAAATGAAAAGCAAGAAAGAGATGCTCAGAGTTCTTAAGACTACAGAAGATGAAATCGTGCTTGATACTACTGGTAAGAAAAACGGCAGAGGCGCATATCTGTGTCTTTCCAGAGAATGTCTGGATAAAGCGATTAAAAATCATGGACTTGAGCGTTCACTGAAAACTGCGGTTCCGGATGAGGTATACGAACGACTTAAGAAGGAGCTGGAAGATATTGAAAAATAACAGAGTACTGTCGCTGATAGGGCTGGCTACCAAAGCAGGCAAGACCGTAAGCGGAGAATTTTCCACAGAGAAATCTGTAAAGACCGGAAAAGGACTGCTTGTGATCGTTGCTGAGGATGCCTCCGAGAATACAAAGAAGAAATTCAGGAATATGTGCAGTTTTTATGAAGTTCCGATTTTCTTCTTCTCAGATAAAGAGAGCTTAGGCAGAGCAATGGGAAAGGAGTACCGCGCCTGTCTGGCTGTCCAGGATGAGAACTTTGCGAAAGCAATCATGAAGGAGGTATAGCGATTGTCAAAATTAAGAGTACATGAGCTGGCCAGAGAGCTTGGACGACAGAACAGAGAAGTGATCGAGTTTCTGAAATCAAAAGGCGTTGATGTGAGAAGCCATATGAGTATGGTGGATGAGCCTGCGGTTTCGGAAGTAAAGAATAGATTCAGAAAAGACAATAATAACAGGGGAAAGGAGCATATTGCGAAATTGGAGACTCCCAAGACAGAAGAAAAGGTTGTAACAGCAAAATCAGAAGGAGATAAAACTGAAACACCTAAAAAGAAAAAAAATATTATCCGCGTTTTTCATGCACAGAATGCAAGTGACGGAGGAAAAACAAGAAAGAAACCTGTGAAAGCTGAAGGCGAGAGAACAGGTTCACCAAGAAATGCAGAAGGAAGAAATTCCGACAGTTCAAGAACAGACGGTGACAGACCAAGAAGAAATAATAATGACCGCCCAGGTACAGGCAACAGAAGACCGGACGGACAGAACCGTCAGGGAAGACCTCAGGGTGAAGGAAGATCCCAGGGAGGACGTTTTGGCCAGGGAAGAAACCAGGGCGAAGGAAACCGTCAGGGAAGACCTCAGGGCGAGGGAAGATCCCAGGGAGATAACCGCCAGGGAGGACGTTTCGGACAGGGAAGATCCCAGGGCGATGGTCAGGGCCGTCCGGGCGGAAGATTCCAGGGCGATGGAAATCGTCAGGGAGGACGTTTCGGACAGGGAAGACCACAGGGAGATGGAAACCGTCAGGGAGGAAGACCGCAGGGCAATGGCCAGGGTCGTCCGGACGGAAACAGAAGTGAAGGACGTGACGGACGCTTCGGCGGCAGTCAGGGACGTCAGGGACAGCGCCAGAATACAAGAAAGAATGACGATATGGCATTTGCACCGGAACTGACAAAGACTTCCAAAGACAGCAAGAGAGAAAGAGACAGAGAGAACAAAAACAAGAAAAAAGATTTTGATAAGACACAGAGTGGCGGACGCAGACCAAACCAGGGTGGATTCAATAAGAATTCCAGAATCCCGAAAGCTCTGCAGAAACCGGCTCCGCAGCCAAAACAGGAAGAGAAGAAACCTGAGGTTAAGGAAATCACACTTCCGGAGAAGATGACGATCCGCGAACTGGCAGAAGCTATGAAAATGCAGCCGTCAGTAATTGTGAAGAAGCTCTTTATGCAGGGTATGATGGTTACCGTAAACCATGAGATCGATTTTGAGAAAGCTCAGGAGATTGCTCTGGAATATGATATCATCGCAGAACCGGAAGAGAAGGTAGACGTTATCGAAGAACTCCTCAAAGAGGATGAAGAAGACGAAAAAGATATGGTTTCAAGACCACCTGTAGTCTGTGTTATGGGGCACGTTGACCATGGTAAAACATCTCTTCTGGATGCAATCCGTAAGACAAATGTAACACGTGGAGAAGCCGGCGGTATCACACAGCATATCGGTGCTTCTGTAGTAGAGGTTGGCGGACAGAAGATCACATTCCTGGATACACCTGGACATGAAGCTTTCACAGCTATGCGTATGCGTGGTGCAAACTCCACAGATATTGCAGTTCTGGTTGTAGCAGCTGATGATGGTGTGATGCCTCAGACAGTAGAGGCTATCAGCCATGCGAAGGCGGCAGGCGTTGAGATCATAGTTGCAATCAACAAGATTGATAAGCCAAGTGCTAATATTGAGCGTGTAAAACAGGAACTTTCTGAATATGAACTGATTCCGGAAGACTGGGGCGGAAGTACGATTTTTGTTCCTGTATCCGCACATACAGGAGAGGGAATCGATACTCTTCTTGAGATGATCCTTCTTACAGCCGAGGTATGTGAATTAAAGGCAAATCCGAACCGTTCCGCAAGAGGTCTTGTAATCGAGGCTCAGCTTGATAAAGGTAAAGGTCCGGTTGCCACGATCCTTGTCCAGAAAGGTACTCTTCATGTGGGAGACTTTATTGCAGCAGGAGCATGCAATGGTAAGGTTCGTGCCATGATGGATGATAAGGGACGCAGGATTAAAGAAGCAGGTCCTTCTACTCCTGTAGAAATCCTGGGACTTGGTGATGTGCCGAATGCAGGTGAAATTCTTCTTGCATTTGACAGTGATAAGGAAGCCAAGAACTTTGCAGGTGCATTTGTATCTGAGAACAAGAACCGTCTTCTTGAGGAGACTAAGGGCAAATTATCTCTGGATAATCTCTTTGATCAGATTCAGGCAAGCGATCTGAAGGAACTTCCGCTCATTGTCAAAGCAGATGTACAGGGATCTGTGGAAGCTGTAAAACAGAGTCTGACCAAACTTTCCAACGAAGAAGTGGTTGTAAAGGTGATCCATGGCGGTGTTGGTGCGATCAATGAGTCTGACGTAAGTCTTGCGGCTACATCAAATGCGATCATTATCGGCTTTAATGTCCGTCCGGATGCAACCGCAAAACAGCTTGCTGAGCAGGAAGGTGTAGATCTTCGTCTGTATAGAGTTATTTATCAGGCAATCGAAGATGTAGAAGCTGCCATGAAGGGTATGCTTGATCCTATATTTGAGGAGAAAGTTATCGGTCATGCGGAAGTGCGTCAGCTGTTCAAGGCATCCGGTATTGGTACGATTGCAGGAAGCTATATTCTGGATGGTATCTTCCAGAGAAACTGCAAGGTTCGTATTTCCAGAGAAGGCGAGCAGATATTTGAAGGTGAGCTTGCATCCCTGAAGAGATTCAAAGACGATGTTAAGGAAGTTAAGGCAGGATACGAATGTGGCCTTGTATTTGACGGATTTAACGATGTGAAAGAGGAAGATAAAGTAGAAGCTTATATCATGGTAGAAGTACCGAGATAGTAATGGTTTATAAAGGTAGGGTGCGCGATTCATAGTGTCAGGTACAGTGTGGTGCGCACCTTGACTTGATTGTGGTAATTCAGAAAATAATGTGATCAGGATAGTCGATGATCCGGATTGCTCACAGTATTTGACAGAATTGCCGGATATATAGGAGTAAAACTTAAAATGAGAAAAAACAGTATTAAGAATACCCGGATCAATGGGGAAGTCCAGAAGGAACTCAGCACCATTATCCGCAACGAGATCAAGGACCCGCGTATTCATCCGATGACTTCTGTCATGGCTGTAGAAGTGGCTCCTGACCTGAAAACCTGCAGAGCATATATCAGTGTGCTGGGTGAAAAAGAAGCAAAGGAAGCGACGATCAAAGGTCTGAACAGTGCAGAAGGCTACATCAGACGCCAGCTGGCGCGTAATTTAAACCTGAGAAATACACCGGAGATCCGTTTTATTCTGGACGAATCTATTGAGTATGGTGTAAATATGTCAAAGCTTATTGATGATGTTACCAAGAAAGACAGCAACTCCCACAGACAGGATGAGGAGCAGGATGAGAATTAAAAGAGGATGAGAACATGGAAAATATTGCGGAAATACTGGAAGGTGTGAAAACAATGGGAATCGGCGGACATATCCGTCCGGATGGTGACTGCGTTGGTTCCTGTATGGCGTTATATTTATATGTAAAAACCTATTATCCGGAAATTCAGGCAGATGTGTACCTGGATAATCCCAAACCTGTTTTCGGACATATTGACTGTATGGATGAGATTAAAACAGAGCTGGATGGTGACAAAGAGTATGACCTTTTTGTTACCTGTGATGTAAGTGCAAGAGACAGACTTGCCATTGCAGGTCCATACTTTGACACTGCAAAAAGAACAGCATGTATTGATCATCATATCAGTAACTCCGGATTTGCACAGGTGAATCATATCAGGGGAGAGGTAAGCTCTGCCTGTGAGGTTCTCTATGGGCTTTTTGATCCTGAGAAAGTGGTCCGTACCATTGCAGTGCCAATCTATACGGGAATGGTTCATGACACAGGGGTATTTCAGTACTCTTCAACTTCACCGGAGACCATGCGTATTGCCGGGGAACTGATGAAGACAGGATTCAATTTCAGTAAGATCATTGACGAATCTTTCTATCAGAAAACTTATGTGCAGAATCAGGTAATGGGGCGTGTTCTTGCAGAGAGTATCCTGCTTCTGGATGGAAAATGTATTATCGGATATCTTAAAAAAAGAGACATGGAGTTCTATGGTGTGGATGGCAAGGATCTGGACGGTATCGTCAGTCAGCTTCGCCTTACAGCGGGAGTGGAAGTTGCCATGTTTATCTATGAAGTGGAAACTCAGTCTTTCAAAGTTTCCCTGCGTTCCAACGGAAATGTGGATGTAAGCAAGATTGCAGTATATTTTGGCGGCGGCGGTCATATGAGAGCAGCCGGATGTGATCTTCAGGGTTCTGTGTATGATGTGATCAACAATGTGACAGAACAGATCTGCAAACAGTTTCAGGAGCAGGAAGTCTGATGGATGGAGTAATTGTAATCCGTAAGGAAAAAGGATTCACTTCCCATGATGTGGTGGCAAAGCTTCGGGGAATCCTTCATATGAAGAAAATCGGACATACCGGAACTCTTGATCCGGATGCAGAAGGAGTGCTCCCGGTGGCTCTGGGAAAAGCAACCCGTCTGGTGGATATGATCACAGATAAAGAGAAAACTTATGAGGCAGTGATGCGTCTGGGTGTTGTTACGGATACCCAGGATATGAGCGGAACTGTTCTCTCACAGACTACAGAGCTTTCCGTTACAGAAGAAGAGCTTTGCACAGTGGTCAGTTCTTTTGTGGGAGACTATATGCAGGTGCCGCCAATGTATTCAGCACTGAAGGTCAATGGAAAGAAACTCTATGAACTTGCCAGAGAGGGCAAGACTGTGGAGCGTAAACCAAGACCTGTACATTTTTATGAGATAGAAATTCTGGATATCAGTTTTCCGCTGGTGCGTTTTCGTGTGACCTGCAGCAAGGGAACCTATATCCGTACTCTGTGCCATGATATAGGGGAAAAACTGGGCTGTGGAGCTGCCATGGAAAGTCTTTTGCGGACAAAGGTGGGCAGATTTACACTGGATGATGCCATTACCCTGGCGCAGACAGAAGAGGCAGTGCAGGAAGGAACTATAGAGAGTAAAATCCTCGGTATTGAGGAGATTCTTGCAGAGTATCCAAGGGTATGCTGTACAAAAGAAGGGGACAGACTTCTGGCTAATGGAAATCCTCTTGTACAGGCACTGGTCGATGCACAGGAGAAAAACGGATGGATCCGTATGTGCAGCAGTGAAGGCAGTTTTGCCGGAGTTTACCAGTGGGACGAGAAAAGAAACAGGTATTTCCCTGTAAAAATGTTTTAGGAGACATGATGGAATATTTAAGGATTGAGAATGATTTTCCCAGAATTTCACACAGCGCGGTAACACTTGGGAAGTTTGACGGCATACACCGCGGACATCAGAAACTGGTTGAGAAAATTATTGAGCAGAAACAGGAAGGTGCACAGGCGGTTGTACTTGCGCTTGGAACTGCCTCAAGAACAATCCTCACAAAGGAAGAGAGATGTCGTATATTGGAAGAAATGGGAGTGGATATACTGTTGGAATGTCCGCTCACAGAGAAAATACGGCACATGAAAGCAGAGAATTTTATAAAAGAAATACTGATAGGAGATCTGCAGGTTTCCTATGTGGCAGTTGGAGAGGATTTCCGTTTTGGCTATGAGCGGAAAGGAACTCCTGCCATGCTCAAAGAGTTCGGAAAGAAATATGGATTTCATACGGAAGTCCTGCCAAAAAAAATGGACGGACGCCGTAAGATTAGTAGTACCTTTGTCAGGGAAGAACTGAACAGAGGAAATATGGAAAAATTCCGTTTCCTTATGGGAACAGATTTCTCAGTAGAAGGAATCGTTGAACATGGACGTGGAATGGGACATAAATATCTGCTTCCGACCACCAACCTGATCCCTCCGGTAGAGAAACTGATGCCTCCAAACGGGGTTTATATCACAGTATCCCATTTCAGAGACAGAAGTTATCAGGGGATTACCAATGTAGGTCATAAGCCTACTGTTGGCGGCGAGAAGTTTATTGGTGTGGAAACATATCTGTTTGACTGCAATGAAGATCTGTATGGGGAATACTGCAAGGTAGATTTCAAAAAATTCCTCAGACCTGAACAGAAGTTTTCTTCGCTGGAGGCACTGAAGGCACAGCTGGAGAGGGATGCTGTGAAGGGACAGGAATATTTTGAAACTTTGTAAAAAAGAGGTTTACACGCCAGAATCAATGTGCTATACTAACCAAGGTGAATTTAGCCCATGTTCAGGGACCGGACGCTCCGACCATCTCTTAATGTGTGGCGGTCAATCAATAATAATTATAGAATACAGGAGGAAATCACAATGATTTCAAAAGAAAAGAAAGCAGCGATCATGAAAGAATATGCAAGAACTGAAGGCGATACAGGATCACCGGAAGTACAGGTAGCAGTTCTTACAGCAAGAATCCAGGAACTTACAGAGCATTTACAGAGCAACCATAAAGATCATCACTCCAGACGTGGTCTTCTGAAAATGGTAGGTCAGAGACGTGGACTGTTAGCTTACCTGAAGAAAACAGACATCGAAAGATACCGTGCACTGATTGAAAAATTAGGCTTAAGAAAATAATAGCCTTTTAGTATGCGGAAGGGGGCGGATTTCCATCCGCCTCCCTTTTTATGTATATGGCAGTTCTGTAAAATATGGTGTTTTTCAGGATTGCGGTGGCTTGTTGTTTCGACTGCATCTGCATATTCAGAAGCTGCGAAACATGACAGGAGTTATTTCCGAGACTACTGAAAAGATTATTTTGTATATGAAAGTAACAAAACAGGCAGATATATTTGCCTGAAAAGTAGTTTTTTCAGTTGTTTCGGACTCCTGTTTTAATGTGACAATTTCATAAAAAGTCTGAACGTTGATGGACAAGATTGTCAGCAGACGGAACAGACAAATTTGAAAAGAATAAAGTAGTTACCGGACATGCAGTGAACGGTAACAGAAAATGACAACAGAATTATGAAAAAAGGAGAATGAACATATGTACAAAAGTTATTCCATGGAATTAGCCGGAAGAACCTTGACAGTAGATATCAACCGCGTTGCAAAACAGGCAAACGGTGCAGCATTAATGCACTATGGTGATACTACAGTTTTATCTACAGCAACAGCATCCAAAGAGCCAAGAGAAGGAATTGATTTCTTCCCGTTAAGCGTTGAATATGAAGAGAAAATGTATGCAGTAGGCAAAATCCCAGGAGGATTTAACAAGAGAGAGGGAAAAGCAAGCGAGCATGCAATCCTTACTTCCCGCGTGATCGACAGACCAATGCGTCCTCTGTTTCCGAAGGACTACAGAAACGACGTAACACTGGTAAACATGGTTATGTCTGTTGATCCTGAGTGTAATCCGGAGATTCCGGCTATGCTTGGTTCCTCTATTGCAACCTGCATTTCCGATATTCCGTTTGATGGTCCGTGTGCTACCACACAGGTTGGTCTGATCAATGGTGAATATATCATCAACCCTACCATGGCACAGAAAGATGTATCTGACCTTCAGCTTACAGTAGCTTCCACAAGAGAGAAAGTAATCATGATCGAAGCCGGCGCAAAAGAAGTTCCGGAAGACAAGATGATCGAAGCTATCTATAAAGCTCATGAAGTAAACCAGGAGATCATTAAATTTATCGATAAGATCGTAGAAGAATGCGGAAAACCGAAACACAGCTACGAATCATGTGCAGTTCCGGAAGAACTTTTCGCAGCGATCAAAGAGGTCGTACCTCCGGCAGAAATGGAAGTTGCCGTATTCTCTGACGATAAACAGACAAGAGAAGAAAATATCCGTCAGGTAACAGAGAAACTGAAAGAAGCTTTTGCCGACAAGGAAGAGTGGCTTGCAGTTCTGGGTGAGGCTGTATATCAGTATCAGAAGAAGACTGTCCGCAAGATGATCTTAAAAGACCACAAACGTCCTGATGGTCGTGCCATTACTCAGATTCGTCCTCTGGCAGCAGAGACAGATATTATCCCGAGAGTACATGGTTCTGCTATGTTCACACGTGGACAGACACAGATCTGTACCATCACAACTCTGGCTCCTCTTGCAGAAGCACAGAAGCTTGACGGACTTGACGAATTTGAAACTTCAAAGAGATATATGCATCACTACAATTTCCCGTCCTATTCTGTAGGTGAGACAAAACCATCCAGAGGACCGGGACGTCGTGAGATCGGACATGGTGCACTTGCTGAGAGAGCATTAGTTCCTGTACTTCCAAGCGAAGAGGAATTCCCATATGCGATCCGTACTGTATCTGAGACATTTGAATCCAATGGTTCTACTTCTCAGGCAAGTATCTGTGCATCCACAATGTCTCTGATGGCAGCCGGTGTACCGATCAAAAAACCGGTAGCAGGTATTTCCTGTGGTCTGGTAACAGGCGATACAGATGATGATTACATCGTTCTGACAGATATCCAGGGACTTGAAGACTTCTTCGGAGATATGGACTTCAAGGTAGCCGGAACTCATGACGGTATCACAGCAATCCAGATGGATATCAAGATCCATGGACTGACAAGACCGATCGTAGAAGAAGCAATCAGACGTACAAAAGAAGCTAGAGAATATATCCTGACAGAAGTTATGGAGAAATGCATCGCAGCTCCCCGTACAACTGTAGGCGAATATGCTCCGAAGATCATCCAGATCCAGATCGATCCTCAGAAGATCGGTGATGTTGTAGGTCAGAGAGGAAAGACTATCAATACGATCATCGAGCGTACAGGTGTTAAGATCGATATCACAGACGAAGGTGCGGTATCTATTTGTGGAGTTGATCAGAAGAGCATGGATGAGGCAGCTAACATGGTTAAGATCATTGCAACTGATTTTGAAGCAGGACAGATCTTTACAGGTAAAGTTGTCAGCATCAAAGAGTTTGGTGCATTCGTTGAATTTGCACCGGGTAAAGAGGGAATGGTACACATTTCCAAGATCTGTAAAGAAAGAATCAATCGTGTTGAGGATGTTCTCACACTTGGTGATAAAGTTAAGGTTATCTGCCTTGGCAAAGACAAGATGGGAAGAATCAGTTTCAGCATGAAGGATGTACCGGAAGAAGCGTAAAAAATTATGAGATATCACAATATTACCAAGGACGATATGCTTAATGGCGACGGACTTCGTGTAGTGCTCTGGGTGGCAGGATGCAATCACTGCTGTCCGGAGTGCCAGAATCCTGTCACCTGGGATCCAAATGGCGGACTGCCTTTCGGTGAGGCAGAACGCAAGGAGATTTTTGCGGAACTGGATAAGGATTATGTGAGCGGAATTACCTTTTCAGGTGGAGATCCACTGCACCCGGCAAATATCACTGAGGTAACAGCCTTTGCGAAGGAGATCAGAAGGAGATATCCTGGCAAAACAATCTGGCTTTATACAGGTTTCCTCTGGGAGGAGATCTGCAAAGAAGAGATTGTGCGTTATCTGGATGTCTGCGTAGACGGTGAATTTGAGGTGGACAAGAAAGAACTTTCCCTTAAATGGAAAGGTTCCAGCAATCAGAGAGTGATCGATGTTCCCAAAACTCTTCATGAAGGAAAAGTCGTATTGCATAAATAAGAAATATACAGGCAGTTCAAGTATACGTCAGGTGTACCTGAACTGCTTTTTTACTGAATCAGTCAGTGATGATCACAAATATTGTTACTGTTCACTCCGTTTACAGTAACGTAGCCAAAATTCATTCCAGATTGCCTGCGGCAATGGAATTTTGGCTCGTATGTCTCGGGATTTTGGCATATTCATGCCAAAACACCTCGCGGGATAGTGGTGTGTGAACAGTAACCAAATATTCAGCTATGAGTGTACTGCGAAGCAGGTGTGTTAGCTTTGCATGACCAGACAGGAGGAAAAACAGATGAAACGAATCGCAAAATTTCACAAAGTAAGTAAAGAACGCTTTACAGCAGACTGGATGGATACGTTTGCACAGTCTCAGGAAGAAGCAGAGAAAGTATACGAAGCCATCCGTCTGCCAAAGCGGGCAACAGCAGGCAGCGCAGGCTATGATTTCTTTGCACCTGCTGAATTTACTCTGAAACCGGGTGAGACAGTGAAGATTCCTACAGGCATCCGGGTAGAAATGCAGCCGGAATGGGTGCTGAAATGTTATCCGAGAAGCGGACTTGGGTTCAAATACCGTCTTCAGCTCAACAACACCGTTGGTATTATTGACAGTGATTATTTCTATTCAGATAACGAAGGGCATATTTTCTCAAAGATCACAAATGATTCCAATGAAAACAAAACTCTGACAATCCCGGCAGATACAGGATTCATGCAGGGAATCTTTGTAGAGTATGGAATCACAGTAGATGATGATGCTACAGAAATCCGTAACGGAGGATTTGGAAGTACTACTGCGAAATAGTGAGAAAAAGAAATGTAATGTTCTGGCGGAGCATATTTCACAAAGTTTATAGATGAAATCAGAGCCAGAATGTAAAAAAAGTAGAACATAGGGATGAATCTGAGATTTTTACTTTACGTTCTGCTTTTTCTTTGCTATAATATTTTGAGATTCAAAATATTTGCAATACATACAATTCAAGCGTATATACTGCGGAACAGTTATTCGATTATGAACAAGTAACGAAGCGGATGATTTTATCCGCTTGACTAAAAAATATCAGGCAAAGAAATAAATTCAGGGAGAAAAGTTATGATCATCGAGCCAAAAGTAAGAGAATATATCTGCACAACCGCACATCCGCAGGGATGTGCAGAGAGTGTGCGCAATCAGGCAGATTACGCCTGTAAACAGGGAATGGTAAACGGAACAAAAAAAGCACTGATCATCGGATGTTCTACAGGCTACGGCCTCGCATCACGAATCTGCGCACTGGAAAACTGTGGTGCGGACACCCTTGGGATTATGTTTGAACGTCAGGCAAATGGCAGAAGAACAGCGACACCGGGATGGTACAACACTGCGGAATTTCATCGCCTGGCAGCAGAAAAAGGTGCCTATGCCAAGACTGTCAACGGAGATGCTTTTTCAAAAGAAATAAAAGATAAAGCAATTGAGCTGATCAAAAAAGATCTGGGAAAGGTGGATCTGGTAGTTTACAGTCTGGCAGCGCCAAGACGTACAGATTCTGAAGGAAAAATCTGGTCCTCCTGCCTGAAGACTACAGGTGAGGCTTTCACAGAAAAGAGTCTTGATCTGCGAAACAATGAGATTACAGAGAAAACAGTAGAACCGGCTACTGAAGAAGAGGTTTTAAACACAGTCAAAGTTATGGGCGGCGAAGACTGGGCAGACTGGATTGATGCGCTGAAAGCAGCAGATGTACTGACTGAGAATGCAGTAACCGTAGCATATTCCTATATCGGACCGGAACTTACTTATCCAATTTACTATCACGGAACCATCGGAACTGCCAAACAGCATTTACAGAAAACAATGTCTGAGATCAACCAGGCACACCCGGATGTCTGTGCGGTAATATCAGTAAATAAAGGTCTTGTAACTCAGGCAAGTGCAGCAATTCCGGTTGTGCCGCTGTATTTTGCAATCCTCTATAAAGTAATGAAGAAAGCCGGAAATCATGAAAACTGCATTCAGCAGATTGCCAGACTATTTACACAGAAACTCTACACACCAACAGGCTTCCAGACAGATGAGAATGGTTTCATTCGTATGGATGATTACGAACTGACGCCGGAGATTCAGGAAGAAGTAAAAAAATGCTGGAAAGCTGTTACTACAGACACTGTAAAGGAATATTGCGATATTGATGGTTACTGGGAAGATTTCTATCATATGTTTGGATTCCGATATGAAGATATCGACTATACTCAGGATGTGGATGCTGATATAGAAATTGATGGAGTTGTAATGTAATAAAAAATTCTCTCTTAACAAATGATCATGAAGTATATTGGTTCATAAATGTTAAGAGAGAATTTTTTATTTTGCCTTATGCACCGGATCTGCCGGGTATCCGCTGCGAAGTTTCTGCATTCCACGCTGGAGCGCATCTTTGGAGTTTTTCCAGTCAGCATCCTTATTTCTGTAATCAAACTTATCTGACAGCCATACCAGATCTTCTTCCATACGCTGGAAGTTTTCATCCATCAGCCTGAACATGGCAGGATAAAACTCAGCCTTTTCTTTATCATTCAGATATTTATCTGCACCGTTGCACAGAATCCCGAAGTGATGCAGACAGAAGCCTTTACTGCGCAGAATTTTATTTTTAAATTCATTATCCTGCCGATACAGCCAGAAAAAAGTTTCCATATACCGTTTAAATGTATCCTCAATATTCTGACAGATAAAACAGCTGCAATCCTTAAAAGCAGTCCATGTAGCAATCGGATTCTTATCTGCGCTGGAATCTGAAAGGCGGAAACGCGCGAGGACCGAGGATTTTCCGGGTGAAAAAGAATCAAACTGCTTTCTCATCTCTTCCCGAAGTTTATGATAATGAGTCTGAAGAATCAATGCATTCCCAAGAGTATTCCCATAATCAAACATTTTCTTCATATGTACCCTGCAAAATCCCGCCTTATCCGTCTGATCCCGGATGTCACTTTCCATATAAGAAGAACTGTTACCCAGTACAAAATCCAGCGAGTTCTGCTCCAGTTCCCGCTCAATAAAACAGAAAGGACACTCATCACTGGCATTTACCGCATCATTAAGTGGAATGGTATATAACTTTTCTTTCATTTCTATATACTCCATACATCATAGTTTCTGTTCCCTTTATTGTGCATAGAATTTCCGGGAATGTCAAGCAAAAGATTTCCTGTTACTGTAAACGGGTTACTGTGAACGGAGTGAACAGTAATGATTTCTTTTGCAGAGTTGATTTAGAAAAGGGCAGTATGATATTATATATATAGTTGAATGCAAACATATGTAAAAAATAATCAAAGAGGGATAAGACAAATGATAAAATTACAGCTTCATGAAAACTGGCAGTTGTGCAATATCAGACAACTGGACTGGATTCCGGCACAGATTCCGGGGGATATTTATGCGGCACTTCTTAAGACCGGAAAGATGCCGGATCCGTTCTTTGGGGATAATGAATATCAGGCGAAAGCACTGATGGAGGAGGATTATGAATACAGAACGGTATTTAATTATGAAGAAGCGCAGTTTAAAGATTGTCAGGAAGTGATCCTGAGATTTGACGGGATTGATACGATTGCGGACATCTATCTGAATGGATGTTGTCTTGGAAAAGTTGATAACATGCACAGAATCTGGGAATTCCCGGTAGGAGAGCTGCTTGAAAACGGCAAAAATACCTTACGCGTTATCATTCGCTCTCCGTTGAAGTTCATGGCAGAGGCATTTAAGAAATATAAAAACAGGGGAAATGAAGATACAATTGAGGGATTTATGCATCTGCGCAAAGCTCACTATATGTGCGGCTGGGACTGGGGTGCATGTCTGCCGGATGGAGGTATCTTCCGTCCTGTAACACTTCTGGGAATTGAAACTGCCAGACTGGACAGCGTGTATATCCGTCAGGTACATAAGGATGGCAAAGTCCTGCTGGTTCCGGAAGTAGATGTGGAGACTGTTGATGAGGAAGAGAGCGAAGCAGATGGGTATGAAGGTGCACAGGCACTGGAATATCAGGTGACTGTAACTGCACCGAATGGAACAAAAACCATATGGGATGACTGTCCGGATGAAATGGAGATTGAAAATCCGCAGCTCTGGTGGCCAAATGGACTGGGAGAACAGCCGTTATATCAGGTGCAGGTAGACCTGAAAGCCGGAGATAAGATTGTAGACACCTGGTGCAGAAAAATCGGTCTCCGTGCGCTGACCATGCATAGAGAGAAAGACCAGTGGGGCGAGAGCTTTGCTCATGAAGTAAACGGTTATCAGGTCTTTGCCATGGGCGCTGACTATATCCCTGAGGACAATCTTCTGCAGAGAACATCCAGAGAACGTACCAGAGAATTACTTCTTCAGTGCAAGAGAGCGAACTTTAATACAGTACGTGTCTGGGGCGGCGGCTATTATCCTGAGGACTGGTTCTTTGATCTCTGTGATGAACTGGGGCTGATGGTATGGCAGGACTTTATGTTTGCATGCTCTGTTTATGAATTGACACCGGAGTTTGAGGCAAATATCCGTCAGGAATTTATTGATAATATCAAACGTCTCCGTCATCATGCATCCCTTGCCCTGTGGTGCGGAAACAATGAGATGGAAATGTTTGTAAAGCAGGGCACCTGGGTGACAAAGCCGACAGAAGTGAGAGATTATCTGTTTATGTATGAGCGCATTATTCCGGAAGTACTCAGCGAATACGATCCGGATACCTTCTACTGGCCTGCAAGCCCGTCATCAGGTGGTTCCTTTGATGAACCCAATGATCCGAACCGCGGAGATGTGCATTACTGGGAAGTATGGCATGGTAATAAGCCATTTTCAGAATATCGTAAATATTTCTTCAGATATGCATCTGAGTTTGGTTTTCAGTCATTCCCGTCTGTAAAAACGCTTGAAACAGTAACAGATGATCCGAGAGAATTGAATCCATTTTCTTATGTGATGGAGAAACATCAGAGAAATTACGGAGGAAATGGAAAAATTGCCAAATACATGCAGGCAGCATACCGTTATCCTGAGAACTTCAGCGATTTTGTTTATGCATCTCAGCTTCTCCAGGCAGATGGAATCCGATATGGAGTCGAGCATTACCGCAGAAACCGGGGACGTTGTATGGGTGCAATCTACTGGCAGTTAAATGACTGTTGGCCGGTTATTTCCTGGTCATCCATTGATTATTACGGACGCTGGAAAGCGCTTCATTATTATGCGAAGAGATTCTTTGCGCCTGTAATGCTTTCCTGTGAAGAACAGAGCTGGATGACAGTGGAAGCGGATATGAACCGTCAGCATTTTGAATTTGAAAAATCCATCCGTCTGAATGTGACCAATGAAACGCTGGATGCTCACAGGGTTCTGGTGAAATGGGCAGTGCGAAAGACAGATGCCACAATTCTGAGGGAGGAAGAACAGTGGCTGGAAGTACCGGCATTGTCTGCTGTATGGATGGATAAGGTCGAACTTCCCCAGATTGACTGTTTTAATGAATATGTAAGTTATGAGGCATGGGAAAATGATCAGATTATTTCTCAGGGAACTGTGATTTTTTCCTATCCGAAATACTTCCACTATCTGAATCCCGGACTGGCTGTGCGCGTAGACGGAGATGAGATAGTTGTTAAGGCAGAAGCATATGCAAAGAGTGTGGAAATCCGGAATGAGAATGATGACCTGATTCTTGAAGATAATTATTTTGACATGAATGCAGGAGAATACAGAGTGAAGATACTCGATGGAAAGCCGGATGGACTGAAAGTGCGCAGTGTTTATGATATATAACCTATATTCATAGTAGTATTTATGGCAGTTTGCGACGAAATTCTGTATAGTAATCCTCTTATATTTACTGAAAACAATCCAGTCCATCATAGCGTGAAGTCCTGTGTCAGATATCTTTGCCGTGCGTCAGCACGCCTGCAGGTATCTTCCTTGTCCTTCGCACTCTGCTGAACTGTCTTGATTGCATTATTTTATGGAATTGCTATAAGATAAAAAATAAGAACCATCACACATTTTATGAAATGATGATGGTTCTTATTTTAGTCTTACATATGAAATTCTTTAACAGATCAGTCAATCTTATCCATAGAATCTTTTGCATTCTGGAGAACTGTGTCAAAAGCAACTGCGGCTTTTGTATATTCTTCGTCGCTTTCGATGTTGGAAAGCATCGGATCACCGCTCTCAGTACGGGCAAATGCGTAGAGGTAAACCTCGCCGCTTTCATTCTGACCGTTCTCATCAAGTGGGAGAAGTGCGATATATTCCTTCGCATCTACCGGGAAAACGGTGAGGATTGCACATTCTACCTCTGTATCGTCTTCCATGGTAAGGGTGATTGTCTTGTGGTTTTCAACAGGATCGCATCCGCCGGCTGAACTGCATCCACCACCGCAGGAAGCGCAGTCACTCGGGTTACATCCGCCAGCTGTAAATTCGTCACTCATTTTATATTCCTCATTCTTTCTTATTTATCAGGGACTATGTTTATCTGATGTCAGTTCATTGTAGCAGAAACCGGAAAAAATGCAATGAGCAGAAACCGGAGAAAAAGAGGTTTTTTACAGTCATGAAACGTGCTATAATAGACCAGAAGCGTTCAGGGGAGAATCGTTAGCAAATGCTGAACAGGGCTAATAAGAAAACAAAGGGGATCAGTTGATTATGAAATTAATCTCATGGAATGTAAATGGTATACGTGCATGCATTGGCAAAGGGTTTGAAGAGAGCTTTGCAGCACTTGATGCGGATATTTTCTGCCTGCAGGAAACGAAATGCCAGCAGGGGCAGGTGAAGCTGGAACTTCCGGGATATTATCAGTACTGGAATTATGCCAACAGACGGGGATATTCCGGAACTGCTGTTTTTACAAAGAAAGAGCCACTGTCTGTGGCGTATGGAATTGGAATTGAGGAACATGACAAAGAAGGGCGTGTGATCACCCTGGAATATGAAAAATTTTATCTGGTGACTGTATATACACCAAATTCCCAGAGTGAACTGCGCAGACTGGAATACCGTATGCACTGGGAAGAGGATTTTCTGGCATACTTGTTGAAATTGCAGGAAAGTAAGCCTGTGATCTGCTGCGGGGATTTCAATGTGGCACATCAGGAGATCGACCTGAAGAATCCTAAGACCAACCGGAAAAATGCCGGATTTACAGATGAAGAGAGAGCATGCTTTGGTAAGGTGCTGGAGAGTGGATTTATCGATACATTCCGTTATTTTTATCCGGATGTAGAGGGCAGATATTCCTGGTGGTCTTACAGATTTAAAGCAAGAGAGAAGAATGCAGGATGGAGAATTGACTATTTTATCACGTCTCCACAGTTGAAGGATAAGCTTGAAGGCGCAGAAATCCATTCTGAAATTATGGGTTCCGATCATTGTCCGGTAGAAATTCAGATTACATTATAGCGTTGTATAGTGCTTCTGAAAAGTGTAATGAGCAACAAGAAAAAATATGAAGGAGAGAAAGAGATGGCTGAGAGCAGAAAGATGAAAACAGAAAAGGGGCTGGCTCTTGTGCCTGGTGCAAATCCGTTGGCAGATGGCTGTAATTTTGCAGTTGAGGTACCGGAAGACAGCAAAGCATCTCTGATTCTCTACAAAAAGAGATCAGCAAAACCTTATGTGGAGATTCCTTTTACAGAAGAAAACAGAACCGGAAATGTATATGCAATGTATATTCCGGATTTTAATCTGAAAGAGTACGAGTACAATTTTCTGATAAATGGAAAGGTGTATACTGATCCCTGTGCGTACAGGATTCTGGGACGGGAACGCTTTGGTGCAGAGGTGGGTACGAATCCGCACAAAGTCAGGGGAGGATTTCTTAAAAAAGAAGTTTTTGACTGGGAGAACGACAAAAATCCGGCTATTCCATATCACGAAATGATCCTTTATAAACTGCATGTGCGCGGATATACAAAAGCGAATCGGACGATAACCGGTACAAAGGGAACTTTTCAGGCACTGGAGGAAATAATCCCGTACTGGAAAGAGCTTGGTATCAATACAATTGAACTGATGCCTGCATATGAATTTATGGAAAGCGGTACCTGTAAGAATTCTGAATTTGAGAAAATGGTATCTGAGAAGCATACACAGGGACGTGTTAATTTCTGGGGATATATGTATGGCTATTATTTTGCACCCAAGAGATCTTACTGTGCAACAGATGATCCGGAGAAAGAGTTTAAAACATTCATTAAAAAACTGCATCAGGCCGGAATTGCCTGTATCATGGAAATGTATTTTCCACGAGAATGTAATCCTGTGACAGCACTCAGGGCATTGCAGTTCTGGAAGCTTTACTATCATGTAGACGGATTTCATGTATTGGGTGAGGGAGTTTCTGCCAAATTGCTGATGCATGACGGGGTTTTAAGTGATACCCGGCTGATGTTTCACGATTTTGATGAGAGCCAGATCCGGAAAAAGAAGAAACCGGAAGACAAATGTATTGCACAGTATAATCCGGGATTTTTGCAGGATATGCGCCGTTTTCTGAAAAGTGACGAGGATATGGTCTCAGCGGCTGCTTACCATATCAGAAGGAATCCAAATACCTATGCAGTCATTAATTATATGGCCTGTCAGGATGGCTTTACCATGAATGATATGGTGACCTATAATTACAGACATAATGAAGCAAATCAGGAGAATAATCACGATGGCAGCAGTTATAATTATTCCTGGAACTGTGGCGTGGAAGGGCCAAGCAGAAGGCTGCAGATCAGACAGATGAGAGAACGTCAGATCAGAAATGCTTTTCTTATGGTGCTGCTCAGTCAGGGTGTTCCTATGATCTATGGCGGGGATGAGTTTGGAAATTCACAGAACGGAAATAATAATGCCTATTGTCAGGATAATCAGGTTGGATGGATTGACTGGAAAGCACTGAAGAAAAATGAATCCCTGTTTCAGTTTGTAAAGAATGCCATTGCTTTCCGGAAAGAACATCCGATTCTTCATGTTCCGGGAGAAATGTACGGAGTGGATTATCAGACCAGGGGACTGCCGGATGTTTCCCTTCATGGAGAACGCGCATGGTATATGAATTCTGAGAACACATCCAGACTGCTTGGAATTATGTATTGTGGCGCCTATGCGCACCGGGCAGACGGCAGCGAGGATGCTTCCATATATGTTGCATATAACTTTCACTGGGAAGATCGTATTTTTGCGCTTCCTAATCTGGCAGGATACAGAAAATGGAAGAAAGTGATTGATACCAGTGCTGTGAAAGAGAATGGTTTCCTGGAGCAGGAACAGGAAACTTATAGTAAAAAGCTGAAGGTCACACCGCGTACGATCGTGGTGCTGATGGCTGTAGAGGAGGAGAAGAAAGATGCATCCGTGGCTGCACTTTAAAACAATAACCAGACATAAGCTGTTGGTTATGCATTATTGTTTCCGGGCTGGTATGTATAAACAGGGACTGCTTCATGACCTGTCTAAATATGCACCTGTGGAATTTCTGGTTGGATGTAAATACTATCAGGGAGACAGAAGTCCCAACAATGCAGAAAGAGAAGATACAGGAATATCAAAATCCTGGCTTCATCATAAAGGGCGCAACAAACATCATTTTGAGTACTGGGTAGATTATGCACCGGGAGATGAGCATATCATCAATGGTGTGCCCATGCCCCGTAAATATATTGCGGAAATGGTGATGGACAGGATCAGTGCTTCCAGAAATTATCTGGGGGATAAGTATGATCAGCATCAGCCGCTGGACTATTATCTGAAAGGTAAGGAAAAGCTGTGGTTTATCCATCCGAAGACAAAGAGAGATCTGGAGGGACTGCTGCGGATACTTAATGATCATGGGGAAGAGGTACTGATTTCCTATATTAAGAATGTTTATCTGAAAAAAGATAAAGCCCTGACAGGCAGAAAACATACAGCAAAAAGAGAATGTAAACAGGCTGGCAGACAGAAACAGATAAATTTCTGATTGACAGAGTACCTGTTTGGGTGTAAAAATATAAAACAGTTACTGTGAAGGTCTTTGCCGGACGGTAACAGTAATAATTCCATAAAATGGCGGAAAAATGTCGAAAAACAAGAAATACACTTGCGTGATGCTAAGGTAATGTGGTAAAGTAGCCGGGTACAGAAGTGGTACCCGGTTACTTTTTGCAGTATATAAAATGACTGTATTCTGTTTTTGGATAAATATGTGAAGGAAACAGAACATACTTTGACAAATCCAGAGTGTATGAAAAAAGAAGAAAAAGGAGGAGTAAATTTGAGTGGTACAACAATGGTCATATTGTCCGCATTTGTTGCCTATCTGTTACTTATGATAGTCATTGGTGTGGTTTATATGAAAAAACAAGCAGCTCGGAAGATTATTTTCTGGGCGGACGTGGACTGAATGCATGGGTAGCTGCTCTTTCAGCACAGGCATCAGATATGAGCGGATGGCTCTTAATGGGACTTCCGGGAGCGATTTATTCACTGGGAACAGGACAGATCTGGATTGCTGTAGGTCTGTTCATCGGAACTGTATTAAACTGGGTGTGTATTTCACACAGACTTCGTAAATATACGATCGCAGCAAACAATTCCCTTACAATCCCGGCATTTCTTGAGAACAGATTTCAGGATAAGAAGAGAATCCTGTTATTGCTTTCATCCATCGTGATCGTAATCTTTTTCCTGGTTTATACAGCTTCTGCACTGGCAGCAGGCGGTAAACTTTTTAACACAGTATTTGGAATTGATTATCATATAGCTCTGGCAATTGGTGCAGCAGTCATCCTCTGTTATACATTTATGGGGGGATTTATGGCTGTATGCGTAACTGACTTTGTACAGGGAACACTGATGCTGATCGGTCTTCTGATCGTTCCGCTGGTTGCATATCTGACACTGAGCGGAAGTCTGAGTGATCTTCTGACACAGAGCGGAGCACCGGGTGGAGCAGCAGCTTTCCTGAATCCTTTTGAGAACGGAGAGCGCCCATATACATTTGTTGAAATCTTTTCCCAGCTTGCATGGGGACTTGGATACTGCGGTATGCCTCATATCCTTACCCGCTTCATGGCTGTAAAGAGTGAGAAAGAATTAAAAAAATCCAGTGCGATCGCAATCGTGTGGGATATCCTTTCTCTGACAGCAGCGTGCTTTATCGGTATTATAGGTCGTGCATATCTGCTTCCGACTGTACTTGGTGAAAATGGTGCATCTTCCTCAGAGAGTGTATTTATCGAGATGATCAATAAACTGTTTTCCAGTCATCTGGGACTTCCGTTTATCGGAGGAATCTTCCTCTGCGGTATTCTTGCGGCAATTATGTCCACAGCTGATTCACAGCTTCTGGTAACAGCGTCCGCAGCATCTGAGGATTTATATCATCAGTTCATTAAGAAGGATGCAGACTCAAAGGAAATCCTTGCAGTTGCAAGATTTACGGTTATCGTGGTGTCTGTTCTGGCATTTGTGATCGCGTGGAATCCGAACAGCAGTATCATGGGACTGGTATCCAATGCATGGGCCGGTCTTGGTGCAGCGTTTGGTCCGACTGTGGTAATGTCACTGTTCTGGAGAAGAACAAACCTTGCAGGTGCAGTTGCAGGTATTGTTTCCGGTGGTCTGACAGTTATCGTCTGGGATTATATACCGTTTGCAGCAGGACAGACTCTTGGTTCTTATACAGGACTTTATTCTCTGGCTGTAGGTTTTGCTGTCAGCCTTGTGATGATCATTATCTTCAGTCTGGCTACGAAAGCACCATCCAAAGAAATCACAGATGTGTTTGATAAAGTGACAGGAAAATAATAGAATAGAAAGACTATCCATTTTCGGATGAATTTGTTATAATGGCAGTAGCGCAAAAAAAGCGTTACTGCTTTTTCAATATTACAAGAAGAAGGTGTCGCACATGAAGAAATATGATTATCTGATAGTAGGAGCCGGCCTTTTTGGTGCAGTATTTGCACATGAGGCCACAAGACGGGGGAAAACATGCCTTGTGATCGATAAGAGAGGTCATATCGGCGGTAATATTTACACAGAAGAAGTAGAGGGGATCCAGGTACACAGATACGGTGCACATATCTTCCATACTTCCAGAAAACAGGTGTGGGATTATATCAATCAGTTTGCAGAATTTAATCATTTTGTAAATTCGCCGATCGCAGTCTATAAGGATGAGTTATATAATCTGCCGTTTAATATGAATACCTTCCATCAGCTCTGGGGAGTACGTACTCCTGCAGAGGCAAAAGCGAAGATACAGGAACAGATCGCAAGAATGCACATTACCCATCCGAAGAACCTGGAGGAACAGGCGCTTGCACTGGTTGGACAGGACGTATATGAGAAACTGGTAGAGGGATATACAAGGAAGCAGTGGGGCAGGGAGTGTAAAGATCTGCCGGCATTTATCATAAAAAGACTGCCTTTGCGTTATACTTATGATAATAACTATTTCAAAGATCCTTATCAGGGAATCCCCAAAGGTGGATATACACGTATTGTGAAGAAACTTCTGGAGGGTGTACAGGTATGTCTGAATACAGATTTCTTTGCAAACAGAGAAGAACTGACTGCACAGGCAGACAAAGTACTCTTTACAGGTATGATCGATGAATTTTATGACTATTGTTACGGAGAACTGGAATACAGATCACTGAAATTTGAGACAGAAGTGCTGGATATGGGAAATTATCAGGGCAATGCGGTTGTCAATTATACAGATTATGAAGTTCCGTATACAAGGATCATCGAGCATAAACATTTTGAATTTGGTACACAGCCAAAGACTGTGATCACCAGAGAATATCCGGCAGCATGGGAGAAAGGCAAAGAGCCGTACTATCCGGTCAATGACCCGAAGAACAGTGAACTGTTTGACAAATATGAACGTCGCGCACTGGAAGAGAAGAATGTGATCTTTGGCGGAAGACTTGGCATGTATCGCTATATGGATATGGATCAGGTTATTGAAGAGGCACTGTCTCTGGCAGAAACAGAGCTTACCTATGAAGAGCCATGAAAGTAAATTTTTGGATTGTAAGATAAAGGTAGCAAACAGTTACAGATAAAGTAACCGGAAAGGATAAATATATGACAGACACACCAATAATTGCTCTTTATTACAGAGAGCATGATCCGATGAAAAGAAAGATGTTTCTTGACCAGTCTATTGCTGCAGGCGAAGATGAGGAGGCAAATGCTGTCCGTAAGGAACTGTGGGAACTGCGTTACGGAGAACCTTCAGAGGCAGTTTCCGGTACACGTGCTGATGGGTATCTGGCGCTTTGGATGGCAATGGAATACAGCAAGGATACAGCGGGAAAGCTGTTTGGTTTAAAGAGGGCCAGAAAAGAAATCGAGAAAAACCTTGCCAGACTGAAATTCAGGGAAATGCAGGAAAAAAGCGAACTTCACAGGGAACTGCTTTACAGAGAATGCTGCCATATGGTTAAGACTTATATGGAACTTTGTGAGAAGGACAAGACATATAATACTACCCTGTGCGGAATTGTTCCTATCAGTGAGAAAAGTGCGAAGAGTAAGCTTCAGAAAGATGTCTATACCACTGCCATTGTGTTTCCGGAAGAAATCAATATGCAGGAAGAACTGGAAATGATAACAAAGGCAGCAAGGGAAGCTTACGAAGCTCATTTTCCGGGAGAAGGCGGATTATAAAGAAAAGCCAAAAAAAATTACTGGAGGCATACATGAACAAAGCAAATTTAACAGCTTATGAAGTTGTAACAGAAGAAAACCTGACAGATATCCATTCCACAGGCTGGCTTCTGCGCCATAAGAAAACAGGTGCAAGAGTTATGCTGATCGAGAATGATGATGAGAATAAAGTATTTAATATCGCATTCCGCACACCGCCTAAGGACAGCACAGGTGTGGCACATATCCTGGAGCACAGTGTACTCTGCGGTTCCAGAGAATTTCCATTAAAGGATCCTTTCGTAGAACTGGTAAAAGGTTCTCTGAATACTTTCCTGAATGCTATGACTTATCCGGATAAAACCTGCTATCCTGTAGCCAGTTGCAATGATAAGGATTTTCAGAATCTGATGCATGTTTATCTGGATGCGGTATTTTATCCGAATATCTATAAAAGAGAAGAGATTTTCCGTCAGGAAGGCTGGAACTATCATCTGGAACAGAAGGAGGGACCGCTGAAATATAACGGTGTTGTATATAATGAGATGAAAGGTGCTTTCTCCTCGCCGGATGAAGTTCTGGAACGGGAGATTATGAATCACCTTTTCCCTGATACCACTTATGGATGTGAATCAGGCGGTGATCCGAAAAATATTCCGGATCTTACCTATGAGAATTTCCTGAATTTCCACAGAACTTATTACCATCCATCCAACAGCTATATTTATCTGTATGGAAATATGGATATGGAAGAGAAACTGGCATTCCTGGATGAGCATTATCTGTCGCATTTTGATTATCTGGATGTGGATTCTGTTATTCAGGAACAGAAAGCATTCGGAGCATGCCAGGATGTGACTCTTGAGTATCCGGTTGCTGAGAATGAGGGAGAAGAGGATAATACCTATCTTTCTTATAACATGGTTGTTGGAAATGCTGCGGACAGTCAGATGGCGATGGCATTTGAGGTATTGGATTACGCACTGTTAAGCGCACCGGGAGCACCGTTAAAGCAGGCACTTCTGGATGTAAAAGCAGGCAAGGATGTCTATGGATCTTATGATGATGGTATTCTCCAGCCGTATTTTACAGTAATTGCAAAAGGCTCCAATCCGGACAGAAAAGAAGAATTCGTATCTGTGATCAGACAGGTACTTGGAGATATTGTTAAGAATGGAATTGACAGAAAAGCTGTAGAGGCAGGAATCAATTACTTTGAATTCCGCTATCGTGAAGCTGATTTTTCCTCTTATCCGAAAGGACTGATGTACAGTCTGGATATTCTGGGAGACTGGCTGTATGAAAAAGGAAATCCCTTTGCACAGGTACAGCAGCTTACAGTTTTTGAAAAACTGAAAAAGGCAGTAAACGAAGGATATTTTGAAGAACTGATCCGTAAATATCTTCTTGAGAATCCACATGGATGCATCATGACTCTTGTGCCGAAGAAAGGTCTGGCAGCCCAGCGTGAGAAAGAGCTGGAGGAGAAGCTGGAAGCATACAGAAGCAGTCTTTCTGAAGAACAGCTGGATGCAATGGTTGAGAAGACGAAAGCACTGGAAGCATATCAGGAAGCCGGCGAAGATCCAAAAGCACTGGAGTGCATTCCGATGTTAAAGAGAAGTGATATTAAAAGAGAAGCTGCAAAGATCATAAATGAAGAATTAACGGTAGATGACAGTCTGTTCCTTTACCATGACGTATGCACAAATGGCATCGGTTACGTAGACCTGATGTTTAAGACTGACAGTATTGCGCCTGAGCAGATTCCTTATCTGGGACTTTTGAAATCCGTACTGGGTTATGTGGATACAGAGAATTACACATACGGAGAACTGTTCAATGAAATCAATGCCAATACAGGCGGTATCAACTGTGGGGTAGAGGTTTTTGACAGAGCTGATTCTACAGAAGAGTTTCAGGCTATGTTCTCTGTAAGAGGTAAGGCACTTTATACGAAAATGGATTTCCTTTTCAAAATGATCGGGGAGATCCTGAACAGCTCGAAACTGGAGGATACCAAGCGTCTCTATGAGATTGTTGCATCTGTGAAGTCCAGGGCACAGGTAAACCTGACAGGTGCCGGACATTCCACTGCTGTACTCAGAGCAGCTGCATATTCTTCTCCGATGGCTGCATTTCAGGATGAGATGGCGGGAATCGGATATTATCAGTTTATCGAGAAACTGGAAAAAGATTTTGAACAGCGAAAAGAGGAAACTGTAGAAGAGCTTTGCAAACTGATGAAAAAAATTCTCCGTCCGGAGAACTTTATGATCAGTTATACAGGTGAGAGAGAGTCCCTGGAGACAGTTCAGAAACTGGCGGGAGCTGTAAAGGCAGGACTTGGCACAGAGCCGGTGGAGAAATCGGAAGAGAAGCTGACCTGCACAAAGAAGAATGAGGGATTTAAGACTTCCGGACAGGTCCAGTATGTGGCTCAGACCGGTAACTTTAAGAAAAAAGGCCTGGAATATACAGGTGCACTGGAAATTCTGAAGGTTATCTTAAGTTATGATTATCTGTGGATGAATCTGCGCGTAAAGGGCGGTGCATATGGATGTATGAGCGGATTTAAGAGGAATGGTGAGAGCTATCTGGTATCTTATCGCGATCCTCATCTGAAACGTACACTGGATGTATATAAGGGGATTCCGGATTATATCCGCAATTTTCAGGCAGATGAGCGCGAGATGACAAAATATATCATTGGTACCATCAGCGGAAAGGATGTTCCCAGGACACCTCAGATGAAAGGTTCTGTTTCCAAGACAGCATATTTCTGCGGTGTGACAGAGGAGATGCTCCAGAAAGAACGTGATCAGATTCTGAATGCGTCTGCAGAAGATATCCATGCACTGGCCGAGATCATAGAGGCAGTTCTGGCAGCAGATCAGATATGTGTGGTGGGAAGCGAGAGCAAGGTGGCTGAGGCCTCTGATGTACTGATGGAAGTGAAACCACTGATCAATTGTTAAAAAAGGAAAGAACAGAATGAACGAAAATTTTAAATCCGGATTTGTAGCGATTATTGGACGTCCAAACGTAGGTAAATCCACTCTGATGAATCATCTCATCGGACAGAAGATCGCTATCACATCCAAGAAACCACAGACAACCAGAAACCGTATCCAGACCGTTTATACCTGTGACGAAAGGTCAGATCGTATTTCTCGATACTCCCGGTATCCACAAAGGCAAAGAATAAGCTGGGAGAATATATGGTCCAGGTGGCAGAGCGAACTTTAAAAAGAGGTAGATGCCATTATGTGGCTGGTAGAGCCAA
>ENA-OQJN01000017-OQJN01000017.1-human-gut-metagenome-genome-assembly--contig:-NODE-17-length-87442-cov-5.327630_pt1 | contig 87442 bp, 81 predicted proteins | sample MGYA00242610_ERZ504777 | MGnify/ENA primary metagenome ERZ504777 (study PRJEB26092, sample SAMD00036350) | human gut metagenome | host: Homo sapiens | study: EMG produced TPA metagenomics assembly of... | reverse complement strand
GGCTTGACCACAAGATTTCTTTGGTCAGCTGTGTAGTATATACTTTAACCCAATTGGTCATTCCAATATGAATTTAACTAATCTTTCTTCTTAATCTTCTTTCCTTTATTCAGTTTTCAGGGTGTTTACCCTTTTATATACACCGAGTAATCGGTGGTTCATTTGAACTTTCAGCACCACATAATGTGGTGCTTTTTTTGTTTATATTTCACAAAAAAGTAAAGGGATATTTTATAGCCGAAGATTGAAATAGTATTGATTATAATTACTGTATATGGTACAATGATAACAGTTCTAAAAACTATGATGTAAATTTGGATGGTACAGCACATTGATACAGAAGATGATATAGGGGGATAAACAATGAAAAAATTATTATCAATCATACTCGTTGGAATTTTGGCGGTTTCATCTTTCATTTTAACAACATTTGCTGCTGAAAATGAAAAGTCCGAAACTGAAATAGAGCGTGAGAAACTTGGCTGGCTTCTTGACGCATTTAAAATTCTCAACACAAACATTGGTGAGGCGAGAATCTATAACTGTGTTGCAGGTGATACATATAATGCAGCATACGATCTTTATAATCAGGACGAACTTGCAACAGCCGAGGAATATAAAAATATGAAGGACAAGCTGTATAGTGCCGCTTATAACCTTCATGTTGATGTTGCATATGCCAAAACTGCTTACGATAATGCCTGTAAGGAACAGAATTACAACAACTGGTATTCTGATGAGCAATGGAACGAATTTCAGTATAAGCTTGCTGATTTAAAAACCGACTTAGAGCCGTATATTGCAGGCACTAATGATTACGATGTTTGGGCTATTACAAATGCCTACAACGAACTTCTTGCTGTGTACAACAAGATGACGAATGCCTATACTTTAAAAGGTGATGTGAACAAAGACGGTGTTGTTAATGTTGTCGATGCTACCCTTATTCAGAAATATATCGCCCATGAGGTTGAATTTACAGGTGCGCAGAAGATGTTAACAAATGTAGCAAAGTATGAAAGCGATATATCGGTCATTGCCGCTACTGATTTACAAAAATTTATTGTTGGTCTTAATGGCGACTTTGGAAACAATCATATTTTCCTTGACGAGCAGGATGGTATACAGTATTTTGATGATACAATGCGTTGGTATGCTTACGGTAACTATAATATTTCTCCAAGGTACCCGTACATTACCTATGGTCCGTATGTTAAAAATGAGCATACAGACTTTTTCGTAGTCGGTTATTACGATATGATGTGTAAAGAACACGGCTATACAAAATAATTTCTTCAGATTAAAATTGAAAATATAAAATCGGCGGAAGTAATGCACAAACACATTACTTCCGCTGTTTTTTGATTGGTCTTGAGTATCATCTTAATATAGTACATCTCGGGATTAAAGTTGTTCCTTATTTTTACTATCTTCTCGAACATGGTGCGGTGCTACACCGCTGATGTAGGGATAGAGTTCTTCGTATGAATCAGCCTCGGCGGGATTTTTGACTGCTGTTGGGATTAGCCCTGTGCAATCCTGATTTGAACAGGTGTTAAGCTCTAAATCACTTGGTGTTAAAATCTTTTTGTAATCGGGTACTTTGCGTTTCATCTGCACACTTCCTTTGTTATAGTGTGCAAAATTTTAATTAAAATATTCGTATAGCTCTATAAAATACTATTTTTATAACTGATTGTGATGTGGCAGACTGCGAAAAGTATTGAAAAGATTATGAGCGGAATGTGCAGTAGCATTATACCGCTGAAAATAAATATTGCAGATGGGATTATTGAGAGAGCAAGAGCTTTAAAAAGCGATTCGGACTTGCCGCAAGCAAACCAAATTATGCAGTAAAGCGACACAAGAAAGCCGTTGACTGTCAGATAAACCGAAAGTGCATTGTCAAACCAAAATCCAAAATACAGCACATTGATTACCATAAAGCCGAATGAACCAAATCTGCTGATTTGTTCAAACAATTCAAGTGTTTTGTTCTCAAATTTATTTTGAAAGCCGTCTTTGCATTTTATTGCATAAATAATGTTGGGAATCATAATGACCACCAAAATAAGCAATCCGTAAATGTTAAGCCAATCCATATTATCACCCTATAGCAAAACTGCACCCGTAAAATCAGGTGCAGTTGAATTCTTTTGTTATTTTACAATAAGTTTCTTGATTTTGAACACATCGCCGTCCATAACCTTATATGTACTGCGGAGTTCGCCGTCAATCTCGGGTGAAATGCTCTGGTGAATGTACAGGCTGTCGATACCGAAATCAGCCGCACCGCCGATATCGCTGATATAGTCGTTGCCAATCATAATTGACTCGCTCTTTTCAAGTCTGTAACGGTCAAAAAGTGTTTTGAAATATTTTTCGTCAGGCTTAGAACATTCTTCGTCAGAGCTGATGCAAATGCCGTCAAAATATTTTGTCAGATCAAACATATTCAGCTCATTTTCTGTGAATGAACGCTGTGCGTTTGAGAGAAGATAAACCTTTTTGCCTTTTGCCTTGAGAGTGTCGAGAAGATCAAGTACACCGTCATAAAGCTTGATGTACTTTGTTGAGTAGCAACGGAATGCCTCGGCAATAAAAAGCACCTCGGCTTTTGTAACCTTAACGCCTTTCTGTGAGAAAAGCTTGCGGAAAACCTTTTCAATTTTAATGTCAACAACTTTTGTGTCGGGAGACTTTTTGAGAACAGTCTTTTTTTCAGACTGAACAAGTCTGTCGTACTCCTCGTTAAGCTCGTCATATGTGTAGTGTGCACCCTTGTAGGCATAGAGAATGGCAATTTTCTTCCACAAATCATCGTTCCATTCATCTGTATTAATGTCGATAAGCGTGCCGTATAAGTCAAAAATGTAATTATTGTACATGTTTTGTCCTCCGAAACAAATTTCTAACTTTTATGTGTCTATTGTACCAGTTTTTTATCCTGATTGCAATAGCAGAATTTTTGTGTTATACTGAAGAAAACAGTATTTAATCGCATTTTTTTGCATTTTTTAAAATTACGGGGTGAATTTATGACTAAAAAAGAAATTGCCGTGAACGCTGTTCATGCCTTGAAAAAAGAATATCCCGACGCAATATGTTCGCTTGTCTACACAGATCCGTTGCAGCTGCTCATTGCAACAAGGCTTGCCGCTCAATGCACGGACGCAAGGGTTAATATGGTCACTCCTTCGTTGTTTGACAGGTTCAAAACGGCTCAGGATTTTGCCGACTCAACTCCCGAAGAAGTTGCTGAGTATATAAAAAGCTGCGGACTTTATAAGACTAAATCAAAAGATATTGTCGAAATGGCAAGAATGCTTTGTGACGATTTCGGCGGTGTCGTTCCCGATAATATTGACGATTTGACAAAACTCCCCGGAATCGGCAGAAAAACCGCAAATCTCGTGTGCGGTGACATTTTCGGTCAGCCTGCGGTTGTGGTTGATACACATTGTATACGCATTACAAAAAGGCTCGGACTTCACGATTTAAAGGATCAGAAAAAGATTGAATTTGCATTGCGTGAGCTTTTGCCGCCCGATGAAAGCAATGACTTTTGTCACCGACTTGTTCTGCACGGCAGAGCAGTCTGCACCGCAAGAAAGGCAAAATGTGAAGAATGTTGTATGAACGGATTTTGCCCGAAGAAAATCTGACAGAGGGATTTGTATGGATAAGATGAAAGATATAAAGCTGATTGCGCTTGACCTTGACGGCACAACTCTTGCCGACAGCGACACCTTGAGCAAACGAACGCAAACTGCCATTGAATCTGCGATCAAAAGCGGAATAACCGTTGTTGCGGCAAGCGGAAGACCGTTCGTCATGATGCCCGACAGCGTGATGAACATTGTCGGTCTGGACTATGCGATTACCTCGAACGGTGCTGTAATAAGCAAGTGTGGTAAAACGGTTCACCGTTCGCTGATTTTACCCGATGATGTGTTGAAAATTCTCGGCGCTGTGCGTAATGACGATGTTATTCTTGAGGGATTTATTGACGGATTTACATATGCCGATGTCAGATATGTGCATAGACCGCTTGACTACGGCTGTGAGCCTGAATATTTTGAATACACCCGTTCATGCCACGGAAAGATTGTCGATATGAGAAGCTTTTTGAGCAAGCATAGAAATGAGCTTGACCTCATCAGCATTATAAGTACGGACGAAAAGCTTCGCAACAGGCTGTGGAGCAGTATCGAAAAGGCTTGCAACAGCGTTGAAATTACGACTTCAACCGACCATTTTGTTGAGATTATGTCGGCAGAGGCATCAAAGGCGAAGGCACTCCTGCGTTTGTGTGACTTTTTGAATATCGGCATGGAAAATGTCTGCGCCTGCGGAAATGCAGATAACGATGCCGACATGATTGCCGAGTCGGGACTTGGTGCGGCTGTTGAAAATGCAAGTCAAAAATGCCTTGACCGTGCCGATATTGTAATCCCGTCAAATAATAACGATGGTGTTGCACAATTGATTGAGAAAATTCTTAAAAAGTGATTGTAATAATGCGGCGGTAATTTCATATAAATAAAAACAGTCGGGAAGACAATGTTTTGCATTTTGCAAACTGTCTTCCCGACTTTCATTTTCCATTTTCAACTTTTCGTTTTCAATTTTTTAAGCATTTCCTCATGGTCGGCTTTAAGTGCTTTGATAAGCGTCAGACTGTCCCAGTCTTTGCTTGTGGGAGTGATAACCGCCTTGAGCGGAACTCGTCCAACACCGCATTTGTTCAGTGCCTTGATGAGCGAGTCAATCGTTTTATTCGTGAAATTATGCATGACAATCATTTCTTCGTCAAAGCCGTCACCGTCAAACTTTTCTGCCGCAGGCTCAACGCCTTTGATGCCTGCAAGGAAACCGATAGGCTGATTGAAATCTTCTTTTTCAACCTTTTTAACCTGAATTTTCAACGGCATAAGTGCAAACTTTGCCTTGCGAAGTCTTTCGTCCGAAAAGTTGTAAAACATAGCAAGTTCTTTCATATCTTCACCGTTAATCCGTATCAAGCTTGAGAACCGCCATAAATGCCTCCTGCGGAACTTCAACAGAACCGAGCTGGCGCATACGCTTTTTACCTTCTTTTTGCTTTTCAAGGAGTTTTTTCTTACGGGAAATATCACCGCCGTAGCACTTGGCAAGTACATCCTTACGCATAGCCTTTACGGTTTCTCTGGCAATAATTTTACCGCCGATGCAAGCCTGAATCGGAATCTCAAAGAGCTGTCTCGGAATCTTTTCCTTTAACTTCTCAGCCATCTTTCTTGCCCTTGAATATGCCTTGTCGGCGTGAATGATGAACGAAAGTGCATCGACAACTTCGCCGTTGAGCATAATATCGAGCTTAACAAGGTTGCTCTGAACATATTCTTTAAGCTCATAGTCGAATGATGCATAACCTCTTGTGCGTGATTTGAGCGTATCGAAAAAGTCGTAGATTATCTCGGCAAGCGGAAGTACATAGTGTAAATCAACACGGTCGGCATCAATATACTGCATATCGACAAAAGTTCCTCGTCTGTCCTGACAAAGCTCCATAATATTGCCGACATATTCCTTAGGTGCATAGATGTGAGCGTCTGTTACAGGCTCTTCCGCCATTTGAATAAGTGACGGATCGGGGTAGTTTGTCGGGTTGTCAATCATCTCAACCGTGCCGTCTGTGCGTGTGATTCTGTAAATTACACTCGGTGCGGTTGTGATGAGGTCAAGCTGATATTCTCTTTCAAGTCGCTCCTGAATGATTTCCATGTGGAGCAGTCCCAAAAATCCGCAACGGAAACCGAATCCGAGGGCAACCGATGTTTCGGGATCAAACGAAAGAGCCGCATCGTTAAGCTGAAGCTTTTCAAGCGCATCTTTAAGGTCGCCGTATCTTGCGCCGTCAACAGGGTAGATACCGCAGAAAACCATAGGCTGTGCCTCACGGTAGCCGGGGAGCGGTTCTTCTGCGGGATTTGATGTGAGTGTAACCGTGTCGCCGACCTTTGCGTCTGCAAGAGTCTTGATTGAACCCGTGATGTAACCAACCTCGCCTGCATAAAGACCGTCGGTCTTTTCGGGGGCGGTTGCATGCATAAGTCCGCACTCAACAACATTGAACACACTGCCCGTTGCCATAAGTTTGAATTCATCGCCCGGGTGAATCTGTCCCTCTTTGAGCCTTACATATATAATTACGCCCTTGTAGCTGTCGTAGTAGCTGTCAAAAATCAATGCACGCAGAGGTGCGTTGATGTCGCCTGTCGGAGCAGGAATATCGTGAACAACCTTTTCAAGAACCGCGTGAATGTTGATTCCTGCCTTTGCGGAAATTTTTGGAGCATCCTCGGCAGGAATACCGATTACATCTTCGATTTCCTGAATAACCCTGTCGGGGTCGGCACTCGGCAAATCAATTTTGTTGACAACGGGAACAATTTCAAGTCCGCTGTCAACGGCAAGATATGTGTTTGCAAGAGTCTGCGCCTCAATGCCCTGTGATGCATCAACAACAAGAATAGCTCCCTCACAAGCTGCCAGTGAACGGGAAACCTCGTAGTTAAAGTCAACATGACCGGGGGTGTCGATGAGGTTAAAAAGATATTCTTCCCCGTCATCGGCTTTGTAGATAACGCTTACCGCCCTCGCCTTGATTGTAATGCCACGTTCACGCTCAAGGTCCATGTCATCAAGCAGCTGCGCCTCCATATCCCTTTCGGAAACGGAGTTGGTCTGCTCAAGAATTCTGTCTGCAAGCGTACTCTTGCCGTGGTCAATGTGAGCAATAATGCTGAAATTTCTTATTTTATCCTGTGGAAAAGACAATGTTAATCACCTTTTTCTTTAATGTCTGAATTTTAATGAGTTATGTTCTGTAAATTATTATACCAATTCTGCCGAATAAAGCAACCGTATTTGATTAAATCTGTGGGAGAAATTGTGACTCAAATCAGTAGCGCCGTTCCCTATTCGTGCAGACAGTTTGAAAAATCCGCAACATATTTTGCCCGAGCGTAGCATTGTTACCGTTTGTACAAACAGTAGCGGCGTTCAGTGAACGCCAATCGAAACGATTGTAAAATCGGTTCGATTAAATACAAACCATTTGTTTATCGTATGTTATTGATTAAAACGCTTATTGCAGATGTATATTTGTTCGTTTTGGTTTTGCAACCAAAGCGAATGGCGGTCACTGACCGCCGCTACGGTTAAGCAATATTGATTTATTTATCATCATAACTCCCTAAATTATAACATATGGCAATCTCTTTCACAAGCAAAAAATCGTTGCAGTATGCGGTTTTCGGTGCTATACTTGGCTTGTATGAAATTGCTTTGTTAAAAGGAGAAATTGGTATGACAAAAGGTGAAATTGCAAAGAATAATTTTATGCAGGGCTACAACTGCGCTCAGGCTGTATTGCTTGCATTTTGTGACGATTTGGGATTTGATGAACAGACTGCTCTTATGCTTGCATCTCCGTTTGGCGGCGGAATAGGCAGAATGCGTGAGGTGTGCGGTACTGTTACGGGAATGTATATGGCTTTAGGCCTTGCAAGGGGTTACAGTGACAGCAAGGATAATGCCGACAAAAAGCGTGTCTACACCGAGGTTCAGCAGCTTGCCGAAAGGTTCAAAGAGGATAACGGTTCAATCATTTGCCGTGACCTTCTCGGCATGAGAGCAAAGGCAAAGGATACCCCGACTCCGTCTGAGAGAACAGAAAAATATTATGCCGCCCGTCCGTGTCCTGAATTGTGCAGATATGCAGCGGATTTGCTTGATGAATACTTAAAGAATAAAAAAGGCTGAGGGGCGTTGCTTTGATTTGAAACTTATGCCTGCAAACAGTTGAATTTGGGAGTAAATTGTGATAAAATGTTTAAAATAGGGCATTAGTCTAATGCGGTTAATTTTGAAAATTACCTTGAAAGGGGAATTGTGATATGTGCGGCATAGCCGGCTTTATGGGACAGGTTGAAAACAGAGCCGATGTCATCAGAAATATGACAGAGGTTATCACTCACCGTGGTCCCGACTCGGACGGATTTTTTACGGACGACAATATTTCCATGGGATTTCGCAGACTTTCCATTATTGACCTCGGTGCAGGTCATCAGCCTATATACAATGAGGATAAAAGCCTTGTTCTCACATTCAACGGTGAAATTTATAACTACAAGGATTTGAGAAAAGAACTTATCGCAAAAGGTCATAAGTTCTATACAGATACAGACAGTGAAGTGCTTGTTCACGGCTTTGAAGAGTGGAAAGAAGATATGCTCCCAAAACTCCGTGGTATGTTCGGCTTTGCTATCTACAACACAAAGGATAATTCACTTTTTATTGCCCGTGACTTTTTCGGTATTAAGCCGATGCACTACACTCAGATAGGCAATGACTTTGTCTATGCAAGTGAAATCAAGAGTATTCTTGAATATCCTAAGTTTGAAAAGAAATTCAACAGAAAGGCACTTGACTCGTACCTTTCATTCCAGTATGCAGTTCCGCCCGAAACTTTCTTTGAGGGTGTTTACTGCCTTATGCCCGGTCACTATCTCTGGTACAAGGACGGCGAGGTTGAAACTACCCGTTACTTTGAGGCTCGTTTTAATCCCGATGAAGAAATGACGGAGGAAGAGGCTGTTGACAGAATTGAAAAGGTCTTTGAAAACTCCGTAAACGCTCACAAAATTGCCGATGTTGAGGTTGGTTGTTTCCTTTCAAGCGGTGTTGACTCAAGCTATGTTTCAACATATTTTGCCGATCAGAAAACATTTACAGTCGGCTTTGACTTTGGTGAAAAATATAACGAAATCAGCTGGGCAAAAAATCTCAGCGAAAAAATCGGTGTTGAACACCACACTCACCTTATCTCAAGTGAAGAATTCTGGGACGCTGTTCCGACTGTTCAGTACCATATGGATCAGCCGCTTGCAGATCCGTCATGTATCGCACTTTACTTTGTATCCCGTCTTGCAAGCCATTATGTAAAGGTTGTCCTTTCGGGTGAGGGTGCAGACGAATTGTTCGGCGGTTACACTTGCTACAACGATCCGAGAGTGTTCAAAATTTATCAGACAATTGTTCCGCATTGCATCAGAAAGGCAATAAGAGCAATTTGCAGAAAGCTCCCCGACATCAAGGGCAGAGATTATCTTATCCGTGCCTGTGACAAGCTTGAGGAGCGTTATATCGGTAACGCATTTATGTATGACTACAAGCAGAAGCAGGAGCTTTTGAAAGATCCGTCAATTGCAACACGCCCACAGGATCTTACAAGAAAATATTATTATCGTTGCCGTAAGTATGACGATGTTACAAAAATGCAGTATCTCGACATCAATATGTGGATGGTCGGCGACATCCTTCTTAAAGCCGACCGAATGAGTATGGCTAACTCGCTTGAACTTCGTGTTCCTTTCCTCGATAAGGAGGTTTTCAAGGTTGCGTCATCGCTTCCGACAAAACTGCGCTGCAACAAGCACAACACAAAGTATGCAATGCGTAAGGCTGCCGTTCGCCATATGCCTGAGGCTACTGCCGAAAAAGAGAAACTCGGTTTCCCTGTACCGACAAGAGTATGGCTCCGTGACGAGAAGTATTATAATGTTGTAAAGACAAAGTTCAAGGGCAAAACTGCCGAGAAATTCTTCAATACAGATGTCCTTGTTTCATGGCTCGACAGTCATTTCAGCGGAAAAGAAGATAACAGCAGACGAGTTTGGACAATTTATGTGTTCCTCGTATGGTATGATATCTATTTTGATGAGGACAGCGAAAAGGTTGAAAAGCCTGTAAATCACCTTGATGAACTCAAGGCTGTTGCCGAGGCGAGAAGAGAAAAGCAGATTGACGCTCCCGGTGAGGTAATTATGGCTGCCGCAGAGGAGATTGACGAAAAATACGATGCTCCGAACTTTGGCGTTGACAAGTCAAAAAAAAATGATGAATCTGCCGAAAAAGCGGAAGAACCCGTAAAAGAGGAATCTGCGGAAGATGTGACAGAGGAAGTTGAAGTTCCCGATGACGGCAATGAACCTGCAATCGTTGAGCCTGAGGAAGAACCCGAGGTTAAAGAAGAGCCTAAAAAAGAGGAGTATGTGAATATCTCAAATCCGGAGGATAACGAGATTTACGACGCTCCGAAAAAACCGTCAACTCCCCAGGAGCAGATGCAGATGGCTATTGACAGCATTGAAAAAAGATCAAAATATCTTGACGAGCCGAATGTAATTTCAGACGAGGCTGTTGACAATATCGTAAACTCAATCTCTTTCTTTGATGATGAGGACGATAAAAATTAATCAAAGTTATTAAAAATAACAAAATAAACAAGGGCAACCGAGGTTGCCCTTGAATTATATCAGATAATTTAAACCACCGCTCCGAGACAGAGAATGTTTTGCAGAATTTTGTATTCTTCTTCAAAATCGGAGAGGGGGAGGGGATTTTTCCCGAGTCCCATTTCTATGGTGAGGGCAGGTCGGCGGAATTTTTCGATGAACCAATCCTTAAAGCCGCCGCCTGTGGCAATCTCCTCGGGAAAGGCTATGTTGTAGCCGCTTGCCTGTGAGAACATTGACGCAAGCCGAAAGCTCAGAACGGGTGTGTGTCTGCCGAATGAGCAGTAAATTTCCCGTCCCTGACTGTGCAGAGCGATTGCCCGTTCAAAGTCAATATTGCGGCAAAGTGTTGTCAGAGCTTTAGTTTCGGGTTCGCTTTCGGGATGATTGCCGCCGAATCTTGTTGGCGCCGGACACTTGATATTGTTCTTTAATTCAAGCTGTTTAAGCCTGCACCAACCCGCATTGAAATTGTGATTGATGTCAACTCCACGGGCATTTGCCTGCCATTTATATGTATCGGTGCAGACCTTTTCGACAAGCGGTTTGTATTTGAATGCGGCGTCACTGCCATGCAAGGCAATTTCCGTGCCGTCGGGATTTACGCAAGGCACAATCGTAAGACCTCGAATGCTTAAAAAATTCCCGATTTTGCATCCGCCGACAGTTTTGTCGCTTTCCATTGCCTCACAACATTCTTCAAAAAATTTCAACAGGGCAAGTATTGTGAGGTACTCCGAGCCGTGAAAACCGCCGCAGTAGAGTACACGATTCTTGGTGTTGCCGATATGCAGAACATCAATTCCTCTTCCGCACACGCTTTTTCCGGCAAAGCAATGCTTGATGAACTTGTACCTGTCGCAGAGCTCGTTTATGATTTCCTTGCGTGTTTTGTAATCGGGAAAAACATTATAATCGGTCATAACAAAATCCTTTCCTTTCGATAATTCAATCTTTAAAACGGAGGCATAATTATGGAGCTTTTTGAAAAAACTCTTGACAGCAAGAAAATTTTTGACGGCAGAGTTCTGCATATAGTCCTTGACGAAGTGGAGCTTCCTGACGGTAAAAGGTCAAAGAGGGAGGTGGTCAATCATCCGGGCGGAGTATGCGTTGCCGCTCTTGATGAGGACAATAACCTTTCTTTTGTAAAGCAGTTTCGCTATCCGTACAAGGAGGTTGTGCTTGAGCTTCCTGCCGGCAAGCTTGAAAAGGGTTCTACTCCGCTTGAAAACGGAAAGCGTGAGCTTCTTGAAGAAACGGGACTTGAGGGTTACTCCTACATTTCTCTCGGTCAGGTGTATCCGTCTCCCGGATACACCTCGGAAATTATCCATCTTTATGCCTGTCGGGTAAAGTCACAGGGTGAGCAAAAGCTTGACGAGGGTGAGTTTTTGAATGTTGAAAAAATCTCCCTCAACAAAGCCGTTGAAATGGTGCTTAACAATATGATTCCCGACGCCAAAACACAGATTGCCGTTTTAAAGACTGCCGCACTTTTGAAAAGCGGTAAAATTTAATTTAATCATAGGAAATATATATGCAGAATTTTACTGTTTCAGAACACGAAAAATTGAATACTGCCGTTGCTCTCGGATTTTTTGACGGACTTCACAAGGGACACCGAAGGGTTATTCTCTCGGCTGTTGAGCAGAAGAAAAACGGACTTTTGCCCGTGTGCTTTACATTTGCTCAAAGCCCGAAGGAGGTTCTCGGAAAATCTTCTAAGGGTGCGCTTATGACAACGGAAGATAAGCTGAAAACGCTTGAAAGCCTGGGTATTGAACATACCTTCAGTCCTGACTTTAAAAAGCTGATGAATATGTCTGCAAAGGACTTTGTTGAGAAAATTATTTTCGGCGACCTCAACGCAAAATTTGTTGTCTGCGGTTTTAACTATCGTTTCGGAAAAAACGGAGAAGGCGATACCGATTTGCTCAAAAAGCTTTGTGACGAAAACGGCACGGAGCTTAAAGTGATTGAGCCTGAGCGTGACGATGGCGATGTTGTTTCGTCAACACTTATCCGCTCGCTTGTGAGCGAGGGAAACATTCGTCGTGCGAACAAGCTTTTGTGTTCATATTTTGGCTTTTCTGCCGTGATCACTCACGGAAAAAGACTTGGCAGAGAACTCGGTACTCCGACAATCAATCAGAAACTTCCCGAAAATCTTGCCGTGCCGAAATACGGTGTTTATGCGTCTGCCGTTACGCTTGAAAACGGAAAGGTCTATTGCGGTGTGACTAATATCGGTGTAAAGCCGACGGTGGGAGGAACAACGCTTTTGAGCGAAACATGGATGCCTGACTTTCACGGCGGTGAAATATACGGTCAGACAGCCGATGTCCGTTTGCTTGATTTCATTCGTCCCGAAAAAAAGTTTGACAATATCACCGAATTAAAAAATGCCATAACCGACAATGCGGTTACGGCAAAAGAAATTTTTGATGAGATGTATAATTGAGTATCAATTTATATAGTCATAATAATATGGCACATGCGCTTTTTATCTAAAAATAGGGATATAATTACTTCATTTACTACTGTCTGTGTTTGCGAAATTGTACGGCAACTTAATCAACTTAATTATAAATAAAAATAATTTGCATAATTATTGTACAGATGGAATAAACTTTTATTACTAGTTATTTTTTAGTTGACAAAAATCACATTTTTGGTTATACTATTAACTAGTGATCGCGTTGTAGTAACCTGCGGGTCTGCAACCGAAAAACCTCTGTACTCTTATGGTACGGGGGTTTTTCTTTTTATGAGCGAAATAAAAAAACATTTTTTATCTTACGATGAACAGATTGATTTATTAAAGCAGAAAAAATTATCCATTATAAATGATGAGATTGCTAAATCGGAACTTAAACGGTATAGTTATTATTCCTTGATTACCGGATATAAAGATATATTTAAGATTGCAAAGAACGGAGATTACAAATCTGATGCATCATTTGAAGGGATTATTAACCTTTATAAATTTGACGATTATATGAGAGAGATTTTTTTACATGAATTTATACATATTGAAAAACATATAAAATCGTTATATTCATATTCTTTCTGTGAATTATACGGCGATAAACAAAATGATTATCTTGACGCAAATAACTATAATTATTCAAAGTATCAAACCGACGTAAATAACTTCATATCAATACTTAACGGCATTATTAGACATTCATCAAGATATAAGTATGTTCATCATAATAAAACTAAGTATAAAAATGTTCCATTATGGGTTATTATGCAAACTTTGACTTTTGGTAATCTGTCAAAGATGTATAATTTTTCAAATCAAAAACTTCAATCACAGGTTGCAAAAGAATTCCCATCAATTTATCCGCATCAACTATCGTCAATGTTAAATGTTTTATCCAAGTTCAGAAATGTTTGTGCACACGGCGAAAGACTTTATAATTACAAAACCAAAAAATCTATCAAGAAATTAGATGTTTATAATGAGATTTCTGAATATAACCCGAAAAGTAAAAACGATTTGTTCACTGTGTTGATTTGTCTGAAATACTTATTACCGACATTTAACTATGAGAACTTTTTGAATCTATTAAATACTGCGATAACGAGGCTTAATTCAGATATAGGTGAATCGTATACAAAACTTGTGTTGGAGGGTATGGGTTTCCCGGATAATTGGAAAGATATAGCTGCCATACCAATAAATTGACATAATAAAATAATTTGTAAATATTCATACTGAGAGAAATTACAATACAAAGAAAGGTTGTTGCCATTTGTTGGTAACAACCTTTTCCGTATATAATAGTGTATCAAATTCACTTAAATTCATCATTAAGAATTTCATCAAGGTTATTGACCATTGCTGTGACGATTTCATATGAACCGCCGTCTGAGATTGACTTCATAAGAGCGTTTATGTTTTCTTCAAAATCCTTTGGCAAGAGGGTGCAATACTTTTTGCAGAGCTGAACCTGTCTTTTTTCACCGGGGTGTGTCTGACGGTTGAGTGCGAAGATAACATCAAAATAGCTTTCGAGAAAAGCGGTGATTCTGTGATTGACACTGACGATATCGCCACGCTCCTGAGCCTTTTTAATCTGCCTGTCATATGACGGAAGCTTTCCGTTCAAAAGGTTGCGGTTGTTTTTGATAATCGCACTGCGGAGATTTTCCGGAAAGTCAATCTGCGCCATATCTCTGAATTTTGTGAAAGTGCCTGTCTTGTCAAAAAGAACCTTGCTGTTCTTGATATTGTGCCAAAATGCGGTTGTATAGCCGTTAAAAGCCTTGCCGCCCTTGATTACCGTATCAATATACCGACCGAACCTGTCAACTTCACGGTAGATTATGTCAACGGGAACACCGTTGTTCATAACCGTGTTGTCCTCGCTCTCCCAATAGTGATTGCCGAATTCTGCAATCGAACAGTATTTTCCCAGGAGATTTTCTCTTGTTTCGGCTGTCGGAATTTCAGCACAGTAAACATAAATATCGTAGTCCGAATTTTCATCACTTGCACCTGTTGAACGAGAACCGCCGAGTGCGACAGCCTCAACCGTATCAAGCGACTTGAGTGCAAGCAAAACTTCTTCAAGGTTTGCGTCCTTAACATTGTATTCCGCAAAATTCATAGTTTTGATCTCCTTTATTTTATGGTATCATATTCCTTTGTCGGATTAAGCAGTAACTTCTGCCGTTTCGGCTGGACTTGATTTATCTTCAAGCACAACCCTTTTGCCTCTCCAACCGCCCTTTATCCAGCGGATAAACACAACGACGCCTCTGAAAATTTCATCGGCAGCCATGGCAATCCAAATTCCGGTAAGTCCCATCCCGAAATAAATTCCGAGCAGCCAGCCGAGCCCGACACTCAAAAGCCACATTGAAAAAATTGCGAGTGCAGTCGGGAATTTAACATCGCCGGCGGCTTTCATACTGTTGATTATAACAAGGTTTGTCGTTCTGCCGAATTCAAGAATAATCGCAATGAACATAACCGATGAACCGAGTGCGATAACAGCTTTATCGCCTGTGAAAAGTCCGAGCGTAAAAGGCGAAATCAACCAGTTTACAATTGCAACCGAGATTGAAATTATCATACCGAAACGCAAAGTTTTCAGCACTCTGCGGTATGCAAAATCGTAATCGTGAGCGCCTACGCTGTGACCGACAATAATCTGTGTTGCATTTGCAGCGGCAAGAGCAATCATATATGTGAACATTGAAAGCATATTAGCGTAGATTTTTGCGTTGATTGCAACGATACCCATTGTGTTAATGAATGCCTGTAAAAACAGCTGTGAACAGTCGTAGGAAATGTTCTCGCCTGCTGTCGGAATGCCGAGTTTAAGAAGGCTTTTGAGAACATCATACGGAAACGGGCGAAGATATTTAAGGCTGAACTTGCCTTTGATAACCGTGTAGAAGTATATAACAGATGCAATTACCGCAATAACTCTGCTTCCGCATGTGGAAACAGCCGCACCCGACGCACCGAGTCCGAGAACCTGAAGCGGTCCGTAGAGCAAAAGAGCATTTCCGCAGATATTGATAATGTTCATTCCAAGACCGATAATCATACCGAAAACGGTTTTGCCGTTGCTTGCAAAAATTGAGTTAAAAGCATTAATAAGCGCCTGAGTAAAGATTGTACCGCCGACTATTCGCATATACATATCCGATTCGTCAAGCATTGCCGCAGGCACCTGCATTGCCTCAAGCAGATTTCTGCTGAATATGAATACAACAAAGCTGATTACAATACTCAGCACAAGGTTGAATGACAACGCAACCGTGTAAATCATATTCATCTTTTCCTTTTTACCTGCTCCAAGGTACTGGCTGACGATTATGCCCGTTGCGCTTGATATAATGTTAAAGGCAAGAGTCAGAAAACCGAGAATCTGGTTTGCGTTGCCGATTGCACCAACGGCGGTTTCGTTGTAGTTTGAGAGCATAATCGTGTCAACATAGCCGAGTGAGATGCCGAGCAACAGCTGTAAAAATATCGGCCACGCAAGCTTGATTACGCGCTGATTCATAACTGAATCGTTCGGATTTTTGAGTTTTGAAGAAGTAGCAGACATAATGTAATCTCCGTTGAATAAAATGATTATATAAGTTTTTATGTTTTAAATGTTTTGAAAAAATAAATTCTGTGTAAATTGTGCATTGCCGTTGTTCTGACTGCTTGACCGCCGTGTATTTGAGATGTATAATCTAATTGCGGATGGTTGTAATCTGTCGCAATCTTCAAACTAAGTTCAGATAACCGACGGTTGTTTTGGATAAAATCAGAAAAAACACAACGCAAATGCGAAAGGATAAATAGGTATGAATATATGCGTTTTTGGCTCATCAAGTGAGCAAATTGACAAAATCTATCTTGAATCTGCCGAGCATCTCGGCAAAAAGATTGCCGAAAAGGGCTACAACCTTGTTTTCGGTGCAGGGAAATACGGTGTTATGGGCGCATCTGCCCGAGGCGCATACAGCGCAGGCGGCTACACAATCGGAGTTACACCCGATTTTTTTATTGATGTGGGTGTTGTTTTTGACAAATGCTCCGAACTTATTGTAACAGATACAATGCGTGAACGCAAAGGTATTATGGAAGATAAAGCGGACGCTTTTGTAATTTGTGCCGGCGGTATGGGTACTTTTGAAGAATTTTTTGAGGTTCTCACACTAAAGCAGCTTAACAGACACACAAAGCCTATCATTATATATAATGTAAAAGGCTACTATAACTCAATGCTTGCAATGCTTGACAATGCCGTAAGTGAAAAGTTTATGACCAACGCCTGTAACAGACTCTACACGATTGCCGATACCGAAGAAGAGGTTTTCAATCAGCTCGAGAATTATGTTCCGTTCACCTACAATAAATATGAGTTTCTCAAAAAGGACGGTGAGCAGAATGGCTGACCAATGCGAATTTTGTGCAAACTTTGTCAGTGATGACGAATTCGGTGATTATTGCAATATCAACCTTGACGAGGACGAAATGGCAAGGTTTTTAACCCGAAGCACAGACACCTGTCATTACTTTCAACTTTATGATGAGTACAAAATAGTGAGAAAACAAAATTAAATAATTTAAAACAGCAATATAACAAAATAAGTTACACGGTTGTAACTTTTGCCTCAAGTTTAATTAAATGTCGTTTGTTATTATTGTAAACCTAAAATCCCCTTAATTAAAGGGGATTTTTGTTTTTTATATCATTTTAAAGGTTAGAATATGAATAAAAGACAAGCAGATTAAGTCCGTTAAAATATAATCGAAAAAGAAAAGTTTAGAGGAATGCACAAATGTAATGTGAAAATCTTGTGAATTTATCCAAAAAAAATGACAGAGGACAAATAAATATTGCAAAATGTGCGTTGAAGGTATAGAATATTATTATATTTTGTACAGCGGTGTGCCATTTTAGTGCATTATTTTTTAAGAGGAGAGGGTTTTTTATGGGCCTTTTTAACAGGATTATTGATAAGATGGTCAGCGATAAAGTTCCATTTAAAAAGAGAAAAAGGCTGATTGTTTTTGTTGCAATCATAACCCTTCTTTCAATGACAACAGCAACGGTTGCGTGGTTCACGGTAAATACATTTGCAGGTGTGGACAAGCTTGACCTCAATATCAGCCTTGCCGCACAACTTAAAGTCAGTATGGAAAACCACGGAAAAGACCTTGAAAAATACGGCAAGGTAATCACAAATGAAATGATTGACGATTACCTTAAAAAGCACGGTTCAAGCCTTGAAGATACGGTGCTTGACCCTGTTACAACAAGAGAGGGTACAGAGTTCACCAATCAGCGCGGCACAGTCAGAGAGCCTAACAAGCACAGCTACCTTGAGTTTGAATGCTACTTCATCGCAACCGAGGAAATGTGGGTTCACCTCACAACCGAAAGCACAAAAGCAGGCGCTGATGACGGTACAAAGGTATCGACAGAATCAACCGGTGCAAAGGCTGATGTAGTAAATTGTGCGAGAGTTGATTTCACAGCCGAGGGAACAGGCAACGGCACAACAATTTATGAGCCGAACAGAAGCACTCCCGTAAACGGACAGACAACCTTTGATTTGCCGTCAGGTTCAATGGTTTACTCAAACAACACAAGACTTTTCCATCTTAATCAGCTCGACCCTGTTAAGGTAACAGTTCGTCTTTGGATTGAGGGTAACGACCCCGAGTGTGATGACGATGTTCAGGATGCACAGCTTTCTGTACAGCTTGGCTTTGTCGGATGCGATAAGGACAATAAACCAATATCATAATTAAACAAGATCCCGTAGGGGCGGTCATCGGCCGCCCGCCCTGGAGAAGCTGTCATTCAACGCAGATTTCAGACAGGAGAAAAATTATGGGTTAATGAAATACGCACAATCCGACAGTTAAACGGATACAACTTTGAGGGGAGAGAAAAACTTGTTCGGAAAAAAGAAAACAAAAATTGAACAACCGATTACTCCCGAGGAGTTAAGTCGCTTAAATGATAAGAAAATGGCAGATGCCGAGATTGAACATTTTCATGTAAAAAATGATTCAATCGAGATTGTAAAATACAAAAAGCGCAGACGGCTTTTGAGCATTATCCTTTCGGTCTGCATAATCATTCTTCTTATTCTGTTCATTGTTTCAACGCTTGTAACGCAATGGGGCGACTTGATTATCAGCATTGATTCTCCTGCCGTAAAAAAAGGTATCGTGCTTAGCGAAGACGCTGACTTCAAAACTCAGTGTGCTTCACTTACAGCGAAGCAGGTTAAGGATGTTACAAACATTACATATTCATGGCTTCCTGTTGACCTTGACACAAGCAAGGACGGTGCGCACAACGGCAAAAACTATGTTGCTTATACTTTCTATTGTAAAAATAACGGAGAGGTCGAGCTTGACTATGACGCAGTGCTTGAAATCACAGGTGCGGCTAAGTCGGCAGATGAAGCAACCCGAGTTATGATTTACAAAAACGGCAAGGGTGCAATTTACGGCAAAGGTCAGTACAAAGACAGAAGCAAAGCCGAAACCGATTGCACAAAGTTTGTAAGCGATAAGGAAGTTTATAAAACATCAACCGAAAAATTCAAGGTTGGCGATATTGACAAATACACAATCGTAATTTGGATTGAGGGTAACGATCCCGAATGTATCGACGATATCCGTAACGGTCATGTCAGAATGAGAATGCTGTTCTCGGTTCGTGACGATGAAGAATCCACAGCAAAGCCGTAATTTTCGGCACAGTATTACATCAACTTGGTATTATGTGCCTCGGCACTGATATAGTAAAAAATCCCTATGGTGTTTTAGGGACAAAAATTAATTTTATTTTATTTAGGAGGAATTTCTCTATGAAAACAACATCAAGAAAGAGATTATTAATCTCTTCCGTAGCAATGCTCCTCGTGGCAATGCTCGCACTTGGTACAGCAACATTTGCTTGGTTCACAACAAGCACAAATCCTTATGCTGATAAATTTAGTGCAAAGACTACAAAGCAAAGTACACTTCTTCTTTCTAATAATACCAGAGTCGGTTGGACATCACACCTTACATATGATGTAGACAACAAAACAATGTACCCTGCTTCAGGTAACGGTACATCATGGGTAAAAGGTACAGCAAATGACTCTCTTAAAGGTACCATTGATAAGGACAGTTTGGCGGCTGTTGCTCCTTCAGCTGCAGAAGGCGTAATTCCGTCTGATTATCTTTTTGCTCAGGAACTTAACCTGAAGAATAACGGTACTGCTGCCGTCGAGAATGTAGATATTGATTTCTATTTAAATACAGCTAACAACGAAGCCTCTGCTGAGTATGCTCGTGTAGCTCTTGTTCCTATCAACGGTACAGAGGTAGGCGCTGAAGATTATGCAGCATTGGGCAACAATGTATATTCTACTAAAGTTAAGACTTATAAGCCTATTATCGACACAGAGGGTACTGAGGGTACAGCGATCACTACAAAGAATAGATTCCATGTTGATGTAACAGCTGATGGTGAAGTTATGCAGCCTAATGAAGAAAGATACTACAAGTTGTATGTATGGTTCGAAGGTCAGGATGAGGCATGTGTAGATGCAAAATCCGGCCAGAAAATCCCAGGACTCAAATTTGATGTTTCTTCTAGCATAGTTGAAGAGTAATTGATTTTTAATTTAACCCCGCGATTGGAGACCCCTTATGAAAAAAGTTATAAAAAGAATAATAAACATAGTAATTGATGTTATTGTGATTTTGATTCTGGCAGTGTCGGTTTTAATCGTTACATTGTCACTAACTTCCAAATCATCAGGGGTCCCCAATATTTTCGGCATTGCACCCCTCAGCGTTCTGACAGGTTCAATGGAAGATACAATTAATACAGGCGATCTTATTTTCTGTGAGGTTACAGACGATCCTTCATATGAATATAAGAAAGGCGATATTGTTACTTTCTATAAGAATATCAACGGTAATTCCGAACTCAATACTCACCGAATTGTTGAGGTTGTTAAGGATGACAACATTACCTACTACAGAACACAGGGTGACAATAGGAAAACTAACCCGGAGCCTGATGAAGAACTTCAAACTTCTTCATCAATTGTCGCCAAATACACAGGTACGAAGATTGGCGGCGTGGGTAACTTTTTAAGCTTTCTCAGAACTCAGCCTGGATTTTTCCTCTGCGTTCTGCTTCCGATGATTATTTTCTTTGTTTATGAAGCAATCCGAGTTGTTCTCAACCTCCTTGCCTACAATAAGGAAAAAACTCTCGAAGAGGCAAAGCTTGCGGTTGATTCCGCCGAGCTTACCGAAGAACAGAAAAAGAGAGCTATTGAGGAATATCTTGCCTCCGTCGGAGAAAATCAGGACAAGGCGGAAAATGAGCCCGAAGTACAAACACCTGCTGATGGCAATAATTCCGCTGATAATTCCGATTAAGTTATGACAAATTTGTCCCTAACGCACTAATAGCGTTTATCGTAACGGTATATTTCTTTCTCAGTCTCAGAGCTGAGAAAGAAATACAGTTACAGCTCACAGTAAAAACACAACAGAAATTATCAGTTAATTTATAACGGTGAACTGTGTTTTTTATCTGAAATACGGATTTTCTGATAATACAAAAACAAATCATTAACACAAAACCGTTTCCGTCGGAAACGAACGGCAGTCGCTGATTGCCGCAACATAAGGCGATAAAATTTCGCCTAAAGAAGATGAGAGTAGATTTTTTTAAGGAGACGAAGTACCGTGGATACAGTATTTAAATTTCTTTTTGAATTTCTCGGTCAGTTTTTTGGCTCATTATGGTCAATAATCACCGGGTTATTTGGCGGAGTAGGCAATGCCTTTGATTTTTCCGCTTATGTAAACATTATTAATGCCTATACCACGGAGCTTGGCGGCCTCGCATGGGTAATTGCAATTATTGCCATTGTGCTTCTGGTTGCTGTGCTTGCACTTTGCGTATGGCTTATTGTCGTCGCTGTAAAAAAGTTTATTCGTTCGCACAGAAGAAGAAAAGATACAGATTCTCTTGTTAAAGAGGTTCAGGCACTCAACAAAGAGGTTATGAGACTCAACCTTGAAAAGGATAAGATTCTCTCTATGAAGGTTTCACAGATTGGTCTTAACCCCAACGAGATTTCAGAGCTTACAGGCGAAGAAATCGAGTCACTCAACAACGGCGAAGAAGAGGACACAGGCGAAAGCCGTTTCTACAAGCTTACGGAAATCGACCAGCTTTGGGCAGATTATGTTCCGCCGGTTTATGACAACGATATCACACTTCCTGAGTTCTGTGAGCGTTTCAGACTTTTTGCTTGTTCACAGCTTGGTCTTTACTACGATATTAAGCTTATCAGACTTTTTGTTGCGTCATTCGCATCAACAAGACTTATTATCCTTCAGGGTATTTCCGGTACAGGTAAAACTTCACTTGCATATGCATTCGGTAAGTTTGTAAACAACCCGTCCATCGTTGCATCTGTTCAGCCGTCATGGCGTGACAGAACAGAGCTTTTCGGTTACTTCAACGAATTTACTAAGAAGTTTAACGAAACAGAGCTTCTCCGTGCAATGTACGAGGCTTCCTACAATGATAACATCTATGCTGTAATCCTTGATGAAATGAACATCGCAAGAGTTGAGTATTACTTTGCAGAAATGCTTTCAATTCTTGAAATGCCATCAAGAGACGAGTGGGTTGTTGATATTATCCCGAACTCATGGCCGAGCGACCCTAAGCATATTGTAAACGGTCAGCTCAGAATCCCGCCGAATATGTGGTATATCGGTACTGCCAATAACGATGACTCGACCTTTGCCATTACCGATAAGGTTTACGACCGTGCTATGCCGATTAACATTGACACAAAGGGTGTTCCTTTTGACGCACCTCTCACAGATCCTGTTTACATTTCATACAAACATTTTGAGTACATCCTCAATGCCGCTAAGGTTCAATTTGTTGTTTCCGAAGAAAACATCAAGAAGATTACTCTCCTTGACGATTATGTTATTGAGCATTTCCGTATAGCTTTCGGTAACCGTATTGTTAAACAGCTTCGTGACTTTGTTCCTGCCTATGTCGGTACAGGCGGAACCGAGCTTGACGGTCTTGATTATGTTCTTGCCCGTAAAGTATTCAGAAAATTTGAGTCACTTAACCTTTCATACATCCGTGACGAGATTGACGGCCTTTGTGCGTATATTGACGAGCTTTTCGGTGAAGAAAACATGAACGAAAGCAAGGATTATCTCCGTATGCTTAAAAAGCTTGTATAATTTTAGCAATTCAGGGCGAACTCTGTTCGCCCTTTGCTTGGTGAAAGGACTTTGCGCCTTTTATAAACGGTAAACTATCTGATTGGAGAAAAATCAATGGCTGATTTTAGTAAATATTTCAGAGCATATATGAATATGCAGGATATTCTGAAAAATGATTTTACTTACAACTACATAATGGAAGGCCTTAAAGACGGCGACAAAGGCGAGGACAGACTCGACGGTAAGACCAACGAAAGGTTATAGACATGGAATGGGTTGTTGCCATTGAGGAAACACTTCCGTACATTCAGAAAGCAATAGACGAACAGCGCCGTTTTATTAAGCAGGTTGACAATGTTGTTAGAGTTGAGCTTGCAAAAAAGATTGGCCCCGAGTCAGTTAAACACCTTTCGCAGCACACTAACTTTATTGCCAAGGTTGAGGGTGATATGGTAACACCCAATAAAATCCTCACAATTGAGCGTGAAGAGAGCTTTGCAATTTACGAAAACCGTGTTCTTATGACGCTCATTCGCAAAGCGCTTCACTTTGTTGATGACAAGTATTCAAAGATGAAGGATGTGCCGAACGACAGTTATAACGATATTTCAATGGTTCGTCACATTAATTTTAACGAGAAAAAAGTAGATTTTAATCTTAACTATATAAATGAATCGCATGAAACTCTTGCCGATGACCTTGATGTTCTTGATGTTACACAGCTTTCGGACTTTGACCGAATCAGAAAAATCAGAACAACACTCAATGAGTTTTTGAACACTCAGTTGATGAAGGAAATCGCAAATCAGCCTGAGGTTCACCCGCCGCTTACACAGACCAACCTTCTCAAGAAGAATCCTAACTTCAAAAAGGCTGTTGAACTGTGGAACTTCCTTGACAGCTACAAACGCAAGGGCTTTGAGGTTGTTACCGAGGATTATGACGGTAAGATGACGGACACGGTTCAGCAAGATGTTTATTTTGCAATGGGCTTTGAGCATTTTATGATGTCTATAGCAACCAACCCCGGACTTCGTGTGATTCTCAAGGAACAGTACGACGCAGAAAACGCCCGTCTTGCAGAGGAGGCGGCAAAACCTCAAAAAACCCGTGAGGCGGTTATGAAGGCACAGCTTGAGGCTGTTCGTAAAGAGGAAATGGAAATCCGCCTTCGTGAAATCCGTGACCGTGAAAAGAAAATTCTTGACCTTACAAGTGAAATCAATAATTTAAAGGTTATAATCGATCAGAAAGAACAGCAGATTCTCACACTCAGAGGTAAGGTTTCTGCTCTTGAAGACCGACTTGAAGAGGTTAAGGCTGAACTCCAGCAGACAAAACTCAAGTTGATGGAGGCAGAAAAGAGAATTGCCGAGCTTGAGGAAGAAAATCAGCAGTTAAAAGATACTATTGAAGAGTTGAATAAAACGATTGATGAACTCAATCAGACTATTGACACACTCAATAAAAAAATAGTAGAATTAAATAACAGAATTCTCGTGCTTGTGCAGGAGAATGCTCGTTTGCAGACAAAGGTGAAAGAGCAGGAAACTGTTATCGCCGAGCAGAAGGCTCATATTGCAGAGCTTGAAACTCAGGTTGCCGAACAACTTGCAAAGATTACGGCTCTTACGGAAAACCTTGAAAAATGCCATGCGCAGATTGAAGAGGACGCTCGTAAGATTACCGATTTGTCTGACAAAAATGAGAAGCTCACTGATACTCTCCAAACCGAACGCATTCAGCATAAGGAAACAGTCAGCAAAATGAATGCTGTTTTTGCTGAAGAAAAACAGCAGATGAACGATGCTCATTCGGCAGAGGTTGAATCGCTTAACCATAAATTCAACGATGCAGAGGCTGAACATAACACTTATGTAGCAAAGCTGAATGCGGATTTTGCGGCAAAGGCAAATGAAACAGAGCAAAAGCATCTTAAAGAACTTGCCGATAAGGAAGAGGCTCACAGGAATGAGCTTGTTGAAATTAAGGAAGCCAACCTTAAATCATCAGCCGCAAATGACGCTGCTCATGCGTCAGAGCTTAAAAAGGCATACAAATCGGTTGACAAAAAGGTTGAGCAGGCAGAAAAGGCTTGCGAAAAGCGTATGAAAGCCAAGGTTGCCGAAATTAAAAAAGAGGCTCAGGCTGAAATTCGCAAAGCCGAAAAGAAAGCAGGCGAAAAAATCAGCCTTGCAAAGGAAGAAGTCAAGTCAATTAAGGATGTCGGCGATTTGTTCGTTCGTGACTACGGATTCGGCAGTGTTGCCGTTGTTTCTAAATATGCCGAAGAGCTTGCAAAATTCGGTAAGATTTCAATCGCAGACGAGCTTATGGACGCTCAAAAGTCTGTAAGATCACTTTGCATTTGCAGAAGCAAAAAGGGTGTTATGCTTGCAGGATATTCCCGTAACGGTGCAGATGCTTACAAAATCTATAAAAAGCAGGCAGACCTTGAAGTTGCTTTTTCGGATTTGTGTTCAAAGCTGAAAAGTGCCGGAAGGCTTCCGCTTGTGATAACATTCTCAGGAGTTGACAGACCGTTTGCAATGAACTTTGAAAACATTGTTCGTGAGTCAACAGGCAAAAAAACTACTGTTGTTCATAACAAAACATTGAAGGCTGACGGATTTGTTGCCGTTTACTATAGTGTAGAATAAGGGGCAAAAATGAAAAATTCTACTGCGCCCAACAGAAAGACGGGCAGAATGATTGCTAAAAATTTAATAGTTCTGTTCACTGTTGCACTTGCCGCCTTTTATGGCATTCAGGCGTGGTTCACTGATAAACAGTCATCAGATGCCGACGGCATAAACATTGAGTGCCATGCGCCTGACGGTATTGAAATTGCTGTTGTTAAGCACGGCGATTCGGCTCCGACGGATGACGCAGCGTACAAAAATACGATTGAATTGAACAGCGAAAATTATTCGTTTATTGATGATATCAAGATGACTGAGGTTTCGAGCGACGGATACACATTTTATAAGCCGCCCCTCAAACAGGAAAACGGAGTTGCTTCTCCTATTCTTGATGTTGACGATTGGGATCGTGCAGACAGTTCGGTTCACTACCTTTCTTTTGACCTGTATGTTCGTTCAAAATCCAAGTTTGATATTTATCTGGACAGTAAATCTAAAATCAGTCCGAATGCAAAAAATCTGACAGGTGAAAATGCAGATAATAAGAGTGATTTCGGTGAAAGCGGTGACTCAAAGGGAATTTCAAGAGATTGCGTAACCGGTGCGGTAAGGTTTTCGGTTGCAAATTATAATACTCACGAAACAAAGCTTTTGTGGATTCCTGCTCCAAACATTTTTCTTAATGTAAACTCAGATACAACAAAGTATTCTGTAAGCACAGACAAGCGTTTGGGTGAATCATATTCGCATGGTTATTATGTAAAAAACGGTAAATGGGTTAAAAAATTCGTTTCCGCTGGCGACGGTTCACCACTCAGCCAGGTTTTTGTTGCAAACAGCAACGGCTTTACAACCAACGGAGATTACACATATGAGCTTGGTGAAAAGAAAAAATTATGACTTTGTCTTTGGAAAAGGACACATCTCAAAACGGCATATATACAGGAATGGTAACCTGTAATATGTGGGTTGACGGCGAAGACGCAGAGGCAAGACTTGCCCTTGTAAACGGAAAGTTTAAAGCAAAACTTCTTCTCTCAAAGGGCGATGTACAATAAAAATAAAATCAGGAAAGGAGCAATGAAGTATGAAACTGAAAGAAAGAATGCAGAACTCGTTTTTTGCACTTTCCGATAACAGACTTCTCGGCAGAAAAAAGCTCGCAATTTCATATGTATCATTGTTCCTTGTTTTTACTCTTGTGCTTGTGACAACGGTGGCATGGTTTACCGTAAAAGATAGGGCAAGTATTAATTCTCAGGCGTTTTCACTTGAGTCAAGTGCGGCACTCCGTGTCAATGACGGTCAGGAAGATCTTTCAAACCACCTTGTTGTTAAAGGCTTTAAGCTTGAAGAGGCTTCAAGCGTTGACGGAAGGAATATGTTCTTCCCGTCAGAGGGCAACTTTAAGGATTCAACATCTGCCATGAAATTCCGTGAAGGAACGGCAGGCGACAGGAATAAAACATATGTATATAAGGATTTTAAGCTTAATGCCGATTCAGATATGACAAATGTTTATGTCAAAGGTTATAATATTACAATTGTTTCGGCAGACGGTAAAACTGTTCTCGGTAAGTTTGACGGCTCCACCGAGATTATTCGTAACGATAAAGGCGTTCCTGTCGATCAGAAGGTCTATGATCCTTGTCCGTTAAGACTTGCGTTTATTACCGACAGCAGTAAAACTCCTACTGTAATTGATCCAAGTGCTCTTATTGACGAGCATGCTAAAAATTATAATGCAGTAAGCTCAACAAATATGAACGGCTCTCCTGCTACGAAGCTTTCATCATGCAAGACATTTTCTGATTTCTATTTCTATTCAGGCGAAAGCCTGTTCACGCTTTTAGGTCAGAAACCTCTTGATGTAACATTGGTAGCGTGGTTTGAGGGTGCGTATGAAGATCAGTCTGTTTATGATAAGTATGCAGGCGCATCGGTTACAATTGATGTTGAACTCGAAAGTAACTACAATGATATGGAGGCTATCACCTTTATTGATAAAACAAGAGGTGATAAGGGCGAAAATACTCCGTGGATTAAAACAGATGACTGTATAGTTACCATGCAGTATAAAGATACTGATACAACTCAGAAAACTGTCGTTATGAAATATCTTGGTTCGGTAGACGGATATAATACATGGACAGCTGCGTTGCCAAAAGATGTAACAACAGATATAAGCTTTTTCAGATTCAGTACAACGAATAATATAATCTATAACTCATGGCACACCAAAGATAATGTGAACAACGAATTGAGCCCTACGGCACAAGGTTGGATAGTTAATAACGAAGATTTGTATCCGTTACAGGAAAGCAGAATTGTAAACGGTAACCGCAGCATTGTTTATACTGCTAAGAGAGGTAACGGTTATGGTAAAACTGACAGTACTTTTGAAAGACTGTCCCCTTGTATCGGATACTGGGATTATAGTCCGAGCGGCTCAACTGTTGAAACAACAGCACCTTCACCCACAACTCCGACAAGCGGAGGAGGATCTTCCGAAGATCCTGAAGTAAATACGGGTGTGTATCTCAACATTCTGGATACTAAACAGTGGCTCAGAAACTATCTTACAAGCAGAACTTATGAACCTTATGTAATTTATAATTATAACGGTAAAAAATCAGAGCATTTGATGCAGTTTGAATCTGACGGTTCAAGATGTACACTTGATAACTGCAGTGCGCCGAGAGGCTCACGAGTTATCGGATTTAAGTTTGTGAACAAGAACGGTACACACACTCTGCTTATTCCGGCAAAGAATGAATATATATTCTCCACATCGTTCAATGTTTCTTATGAAGTAAACAACGATGATACCGCAACGTATCATTAATAATGCAAAATATAAAAAGGAGGTGTCACAATGAAAGAAAGATTTGCTCTTTTGGCGGCTTATTTAAAGAAAAGCTTGCAATCGGCAAAAAGTCGGGTAAAGAAAAGAGAAAAAGCTTGATTTTAAGCATTGTGGCACTTGTTGAAGTGTTGGCAATCGCTATCGTGTCGGTTTCTGCATGGGTGGAAACAATTTCAACCATTAAGCTTGATTTGAACAACGGTACAATTGATAACTATGTGTTTACCAACGCTAATATTGGCTACGGTAACGGCTATGACGGAAAGACAATTGATCTTACAAAATATTTTCGTCAGGCAGGCGATGTTCACCTTGCCTCGGCAACAAGCGCAAACGGCACAGATGTTTATTTTCCAACCTTAACTGCAAACGGCGAGCCGTCTGCTACATACAGAAAGGCTACTGTAAACGATAAGAATGTCAACTACATTGATTTTTCTTTCAATGTTACCGCAAAGGGAACAAAGGCGTCATTCTATTTTGAAAAGATTCCAACAATCAAGGTTAACGATGCTGATGCAGACGAGGAAAAGCTCCGTGTTTCATTCGTTTGTGACGGCAGTAATACGGTTGTCTGCGGTAAGAGCGACATCACGGCAGAGGTTGTTGCCGGAACAAACCTGAATATCAAAGGACAGGAAAATGTAAAATCTTTCGGTTCATACACGGGTTCAACAGCAGAAAGTCCTCTTTTTACCGTTCCTGCAGATTCAAAACCGCATAAGGTTACAATGCGTGTGTGGTTACAGGATGACAGCAGAAAGACAAAGTATGCCGGACAGACTGTTACAATTGACAACTTCAAGCTTATTACTCAGAGTCCCCAGGCCGGAGAATTGACTTTTTACGATAAAACAACGGGCGATCCATCTCTTGGTGCGGGTTGGGCTACCAAAAACAATCGTGCAATCTGGATTAACCAGGCCGGCAAAAGCGAGTATGAAAAGCTTTCAAAGGATTCGAGCGGTAACTATTTTATTAAGCTCGGTTCAGACTATACAGATAATCCTAACGCAACAGTTACCTTCTACAGCTGCGAATCAACCGTAACATCGAATCCGCAGAACAGCTATGTTGCAAAATGGACAACCACTCTGAAAACTGCTGTTGACGCCGAATCACAGACATTCACAGCCTACGGATATAAGGATTCGTCAAATAACGGCTACGGCACATGGGGAGAGGTTCAGAAAATTCTCCTCTCAAGTGAAGACAGAAATACATTGCCTATGACACAGGTTGACGGAAAGTATCTTGCGGTTGATATGTATGTTCAGGGCAGTTCAACTCCGATAGCAATGACTTTTGAACCGAATGACAATGCGTCACTCAGCGGTTGGGTTGCATATTTGCCCAATCCTAACAGCAATGCAGCACGTTCGATTACATTCAAATTTACTTACAACGGCAAAGATTACAGCGTAAGCGCACCGAACAGAAATTCTTCGGTGAACTATGTTATTACTTCACAAAACACAGGTTACTGGGCACCTCCGGCTATTGTTTCCGTTTATTCTACATGTAAGGATGAAAAGGATAATAATGCACCAATGGGCACAGTAAGCGTAACAGGCGGTATGGACGGCGCAACAAGAGTTAAGGTTACAGAGGGTACAACCGTCACTCTTAATGCAAAACCGACCGACAGCAACAAATACAGATTTATCGGTTGGTACTCTGACCCCGAATTTAAAGCTCCAGTTACCCTCAGCAACGGTGCTTACCCAGCAAATGATACATCAGCCGAGCATAAGTTTTATGCGAAATTCCAAAGACAGTATAAAGTTGAGGCAAAAGCTGTTTCGGACGGAGCTGTTGCAAACAGCACAGGTGGTACTGTTAAGATTTCAGGCGGCGAAGAGGGCGCATACACTGTCGGTTCGTACCTTGAGGGGCAGAATACATCAATCACAGCCACACCAAAAGAGGGCTATGACTTCAAGGGTTGGTATTCTGACGAGAAATGCACAAAACTGGAAAGTCAGGATCTTACACTTTCAATTAAGAATATTCAGGCAAATCATTTGTATTATGCCAAATTTATGATTAAGCAGTTCTCGGTAACAGCGGTTGCAAATCATCCGAATGATAAGAAAAACAGCACAGTACAGTTTTCTTCACCGTCATCTGCGGCTTCTAATACAAGCGTTACCGTCAAGGTAAACTACAACGGTTCTGCAACTTTTGTTGCGAATGCAGGCGAGGGCTATGAGTTTGTCGGCTGGTATTCGGACGAAAACTGTCAGACACTTGTCAGTAAAACGACTCCGTACAAAGTAAGCAGCATAAAGGCTGACTATACTCTGTATGCAAAATTCAAGATTATCAATCTTAATCTCAAAGTTTATTCAGTAACAGAGGGAAAAATCGACGGAGCGGGCGGTACGGTTCAGCTTGGAACTGATACCCCTGCCGCAAATATAGAGACAACTGTTGAGTGGGGTACGCTTGCCACACTCACGGCTAAAGCAAATGCCAACTATGAGTTTAAGGGTTGGTTTACCGATCCGCAATGCAATATAAAAGCAGACAACAAGATTCTTAACGATTGTCAGTACACAGATAAGACAGTGGAAACTGCGGCAATAAAGAAGGATTTGACTCTGTATGCAGAGTTTTCGGATGTATCATCTCGCAAAGTTACCGCTAATGCTGTGTTCGGCGGAAATATTGTCGATACAGCAGGTACTGTTAAGGCAGGCGATTCGCAGGAAGGTGCAACATCAACTGCGGTGGTTACCAACGGTGATAGCGTAACTCTTGTTGCAAATACAAAGCCAAAATTATAAGTTTATGGGTTGGTATTCCGACAGGGAATGTACAAACTCTGTAGCATCGGAACAACAGCTTGTTCTTACAAATGTCGATGCCGATTGCGAATACTACGCATTGTTTAAGCCGCAGTCATTTTCAGTCAACGCAGTTGTTGACGGTGATTCAGTAGGTACGGTAAAGTTTACCGCACCTAAAGAAGTTGGACCGTCAACTGCAGTTACAGTTTCGGTGGATTATGACGGAAGTGCAACATTTGTTGCAACCCCTGCCGAGGGTTATGACTTTGACGGTTGGTATAACGATTCAAGCGTTACTCCAGTCAGCAACAAGGCAACTTATGTTTGTAAAAACATCAAAGATAGCTTTACTTTACATGCAAGGTTCAAGCTTAAAGAATTTGAGGTAAAGGCCTCAGCCGTACTTAACGGAGCAGTCAGCAATGCATGCGGTACTGTTCAGGCAGGCAACACAACAGCCGCAAGCACAGTTTCTACTGTTGCAAAGTGGGGCGAGAGTGTTGCACTGACAGCTACTCCAAAGTCGGGTTATTCGTTCAGCGGTTGGTACACAGACCTTGGCTGTACACAACCGTATACAGACGATTACAAAAACAATTCTTTGACAACGGTTATCAAGGCTAACACAACTGTTTATGCTAAATTTGAAGTTGAACAAAAGCGTGATATTTATCTGCAAGTCCCTAATGAATGGAAAACATATAACAACAATGGTGTAAAAACATCAAGCATTGCCTTATATATGTGGCAAGGTGGTACATCACATTGGTTTGACATGACTCTTGTTGAGGGAAATGTTTACAAGGCTGAAATTACAAATGAGAGCGATTATAATTGGATTTCTTGTGAAAATTATATTTTTGTAAAGATGAAAAACACAAGCGATAATAGTTATGACTCGAAAAACAAATGGAATAATAAACTTGTACAGACAGAGGATATAGTTGGTAGGGATTCCGGTTGTAATTGCTATGTAATAACATCGTCCGGTAATACTGATAAAGCTTCTGGCAAATGGGCAACCTATCCGTTTGCCAGCTATGAAGTTGTGCTTGATGCCGTAAGCTGTGATTCAGCAGGCTCTAAGGAAACAAACGGCTTTACAGGCGGTAAAGTCAGCGTTGGCGGTGTTGTGCACACAAGTGCCGTAACAAATACATATTCCGACCAGACAACCGTTACGGCAACAGCTGTTTGCAATGAAGGTTATCAGTTTGCCGGTTGGTTTTCCGACAGCGACTGCATACATAAGGTTGCAGATAATGCCGAACTCAGTATTTTAGTAACTTCTTCGGTTCATTATTATGCGAAGTTTGTAAAAGCCAATACAAGAAGATTGTATTTTACAAATAGTTACAAGTGGAATGGCACAATTTATTGCTACGCTTGGAATGATGGTAACAGTAAAAATGCAAATTATCCAGGTGTTAAAATGACATTTCTTGAAAAGTCTGGTACAATGGAACAGGATGTTTACTACATTGACATCGATAAGAGTTTTACGAAAGTTATTTTCAGCAACGGTTCCAATAACGAAAAGACCGTTGATATTACTTTGGAAGATAGTGTGAACGCATATTATGTAAGTGGCGGTGGCAATGGAGCATATACTGTAACCAAACAAAAAAGAGATTAATTCTACGGAGGTGAAACCATGAAGAAATCAAAATTTGCAATTGTAATCGCACTCGGACTTGTACTTTGTCTGCTTTGCGGTGTGACCACGACTTTTTCATGGTTCAGCCGTCCTCGAACTGAATCGGGCGACTCTCTCAGGTGGAGCGGTCAGTACAAAATCAGCAACGGTCAGAACATCAGCATCAAAACCGTTGAGTCAAGTGATGACGGCTCTACTTTCGGTGAAAATGCAGTTACTAAATTCGGAGGTTCTCTGGAGGCAGGAAAGAGAAGATATTTTTGCACCGAAATTTCTAACTCGGGCAATGCCGAACAGAATGTTTCGCTTTTCATAAAAGGTCTGAAAACGGCATCTGCGTCGGGACTTTATGTCGGCGTCAACAAACCGCTCAAGACATATAGGTCTTATAATGATATTGTCGGTAGTAACAGTACATATACGAAAACTTCGCTTGAAAAATACAGATTTTATTTAGATACAAACAATGTATCTTCTTGGAAAGATTCCACTACAACAATCAAAATCCGTTATGGAACAGGTGATGCCTCAAAAAATCCAAATTGGCAGGGCGAGCCTATTGATATGACACCAATCAGCGGTCAGAACACACGAGTGCTGTATGTTGATGTACCTAAAACTGCAACAGTTGTGCAATTTTATGCTAACGATGTCAATACCGGTGCTAATGCTACACCGTATATGCTGTTGAAAGCTTATTGTCCGAATTTGGCTGTTGATAACTGCTATAAGTTTACCTTGCAGACCAACACATCAGGAAGTTACGGTAACCATAACTGTGATACACGTTCTTTTGGTAAGCCTTTAACTGACTGTGCTAACTTTATCAATTGTTACAACAGTATTAATATTCCGCTTGGCTCAACATTTAACGCAGGCCTTGTTGCAGGAACGGACTATATAGGTAGCAGTATAAGCTATTCGTCATCATCAAACAGCGTGTTTACAGTCGATAAAAACGGTGTAATTACTCCTGTGGCAGAAGGCACTGCAGAGCTCACAACCACAATTAAGGGCGGTGCATATGGAGATACCTATTCCGTAACCACGGAAATCAGTGTTACACCTGCAAGCAAAGATTCAGTTGACACACCTATTGTGACAAACCTTGAAATCAAGCCGAAAGCTACTGACGGACCTACGGTTTCAAAGGTGTATTGGTACATCAAGAATGAATCGTCATCAACAATAACATACACGCTTGATGATGTTTACATCTCGCTTTAAAATTTTAGATTTTTAAATTTACAAAAGGGTTGTTTTTACAGCCCTTTTTTATTATAATTTATAATCGGTAGCAGAGAATAAAATCCGCCCGTTTTGACGAATATATACGCATTTTCGTTATATAAAATATGTTCATTAACGGATAGCTTGTGTTTGTACGAACGATTGCAATGTTACATTCGGGCGAAATATGTTTTGAATTTAACAAACTGTCTTCACGAACTGAGAACGGTGGCACACCGCCACGAATAATTACGCAAACCACAAAACAACGCTCGGGCGGATATGTTTCGCACATTGCAAACAATCTACACGAACCGGGAACGGCAACTTGCCGTGGAGGAATTTATGGATAAAAATAACGATGTTGAAAATGCGGTTGAAGTGACATCTGTAACAACCGAACACCCAAAATCAAAAAATAGAATAAGGAAAAGGCATGAATCAAAGCTACATAAAACCCTGCGGATAATTAAAAATATAATTTGCTGGGGAGTGCTTGCAATACTTGTGCTGACCGTAATTGTGTTTATGGGTTCAAAGGTGAACGGAAAAACACCTTCACTTTTCGGATATTCCGTGCTTCGAGTTTCAACGGGCAGTATGCAGCCCGAGCTTATGATTGGCGATGTTATTCTCGGAAAGAGTGTTGACAATCCGACCGCCCTCAAGGTCGGCGATATTATTACTTATCGCGGCAGTGGGCAGACCGAGGGACTTCTCGTGACTCATAAGGTTGTAGTTGCACCGTATAAAACAGCTGACGGCACATATAAGCTACAGACAAAGGGCATTGCAAATGATGCTCCCGACCCTGAAATTTCAACCGAAGATGTGCTTTATATTATGGTGTGTAAGCTCGGATTCATTGACACTCTGTATAACCTTTTCTTCTCACCGTGGGGACTGCTGATTTTTATTGCGGCGCTGCTGCTGATATTCATTGATGAGCTTGTCGTTATAATCCGCATACTTACGGGACATGACAAATCACCGAAGGACAGCGACATCAACGAAATTATAGACCGTTTGCAGAAGGAAAAATTACAGCAAAAGACTGAATCCGACAACGATACAAAATCGGAAGAATAAATAAAAGCTGAATATATTTAATTTCGGACGAAAGGAAAATTCTCTTTTCGTCCGCTTTTTGTTGGCGAAAAAGACAAAGCGGAAAAATGGTGAAAATAGCTTTTATATGGGCTAAAATCGGCTTTTTAGTTGCATTTTTGGGCGATTTGTGGTATATTTTATACGGTCAAATTTGACTGTAACATACTGATTGTGTTTAGAAATTGATATGTTAAGGGTGGTTTCATGGATTACAAATTAATAGCGCTTGACATTGACGGTACGCTGACAAACTCCCAAAAGGAGATTACTCCCCGTACAAGATATGCTCTTATGGAGGCGCAGAAACAGGGCAAGAAAATTATTCTTGCGTCAGGCAGACATCCCGTAGGAATTATGCCGATAGCAAAAGACCTTATGCTTGACCGTTTCGGCGGTTTTATTATGGCTTTCAACGGCGGCAGGATTATCAATTGCGAAACAGGCGAAACTATGGTGAGCAAGCTGTTTCCGCTTGAATATCTTCCCGACATCGTGAATGTTTTGAAGGATTCAAACATTACAATCAACACATACGATGACAGGCGAATCATCTCGGATAATAAGGTTAATGACTATACCTATGTTGAAAGGGACGTTATCAAGGCTGAAATGGTTGTTGTTGACGATTTTATCTCATCTGTAAGATTTGATATCAACAAAATTCTTCTTGCAGGCGAACCCGATGAGCTTGATAAGTATCAGAAAATTCTTGCAGACCGTTATGACGGCTTGCTCGATGTATATAAAAGCGCACCTTATTTTCTTGAGATTATGCCGTTTGGTGTTACAAAAGGTTCAATGCTTCCGCTTTTGCTTGATAAACTCAAGATTAAAAGGGAAGAGCTTGCCGCTTTCGGCGACAACTACAACGATATGACAATGATAGGTTATGCAGGCTTCGGCGTTGCAATGGGAAATGCCGAAACCGATGTAAAGAAGATTGCCGATTACATCTGCGAATCAAACGATAACGACGGTATTGCAAACACACTTGATAAATTCGTTTTAAAGCAATAGTCGCAAAGTTTGAACCTAATATAAGCTTGAAAATATAAAATATAATTTAACGGAGCGTCAGATTTGACTTAACCCTTTAAAAGAGTTGAAAAACAGAATCTGTCGTTCCTTTTTGTATATAATAGCCAAATTGAGGGCTTAATCTTTGGCGGCATCAAAGTTGTAATAATTCTTTAAAAGAAAAATATATGAGGCTGTCTAAATTATAATATAATTGTATGTTATGTTGTACAAAGTATAACAAAAGGAGGAAAATCTATGGCAAAAATCAAAAAATTGCTTGCTTTGATTTTGTCGATTTGCGTAATTTGCACGGTATCTGTTATGTCCGTAAGTGCGGCTAATACAGATGACGATAACGACACTTCGGCATCAAGCACAATCACAGTACATTACTACTGTGAGGAAGGCACGCCCACAATCTATTATTGGAACAGTCTTCCGAAAAACATCAGCACGGAGTACCCCGGCGTTAAGATGACTTCCGAGGGAAACAACTACTACAAGTACACTTTCAACGATGTAACAAAAATCAATATGATGTTTGTTACAAACGGAAAGCAGTCTGCGGAACTCACAAGAAACACAGGCGAGTGGTGGTACAAAAATAAGAGATGGTCAAGCAAAAATCCTGAAGATATGCAGGAATTTGACCGTGTTGACATGCGTGAAGACACAATTTATTTTGTAATCACAACCCGTTTCTATGACGGTGACACAGGTAACGATGTTCATTGCTGGGACGACTCACAGGCAAACAACCCCGACAGCGATCCCGCATGGCGTGGTGACTTCAAAGGTCTTATCGACAAGCTCGACTACATCAAGGCTCTCGGATTCAGCGCAATCTGGATTACTCCTGTTGTAACAAATGCGTCAGGCTACGATTACCACGGCTACCATGCAATGGACTTCTCAACAGTTGATGTTCGTTATGAGAGCGACGGCGCTACATATCAGGATCTTATTGATGCCGCTCATGAAAAGGGCATCAAGATTGTTCAGGATATCGTAGTTAACCATTCAGGTAACTTCGGTGAGGCAACTCTTGCTCCTATGTTTACAAAGGAATACGACTCAATTCAGGATCTTGCTTCTGTAGATTGCATGAAGGTTATTGAGGGAAGCGACTTTGCTAAAACATTCCCGAACTACGATGACCTTGAGCCTAAGTATCAGTATGCCGCAAGACTTAATATCATGAAGGATACTAAGGAGCTTGACTCCGGTAATCACGACACAGAAAACTACTATCACCACTTCAAAGACCTCAGCTGGGAAAGCCCGACTGTACAGACAGGTCAGATTGCCGGTGACTGCGTTGATATCAACACAGAGAATCCTACAGTTGCTAATTACCTTAACGACGTTTATAACAACTATATCAACATGGGCGTTGACGCTTTCAGACTTGATACTGAAAAGCACGTTTCAAGACTTACACTTAACCAGTATTACTTCCCGTCATGGCTCAAGACAGGCGGTAAAAACTTCTTCATCTTTGGTGAGGTTTGTACTCGTGTAAGTGAATTCTGGAACCACAACATTCCTGCAATTTCAGCTCCGTTCTATACATGGGCTGAATCAGACAGCCAGTACATCGATTCATTTACAAATGATCAGGCTGCAAACATTAATCTTACACTTAAGCACTATGACAGCAACGCAAGTACAGCAAATCAGCCCACATCTGATAATGTTTATCTTGACGGTCTTAAGTATCACACACCTGATTACAGCAAGTCAAACGGCACAAGCGTAATCGACTTCCCGATGCATTGGAACTTCTCAAATGCAAGCAACGCATTTACCCGTGCTTGTGAAGAAGATCCGTACTACAATGACTCATCATGGAATGTAACATATGTTGATTCTCACGACTACGGTCCTGATATGGACAGCCGTTACGACGGCGGTACACAGTCATGGGCTGAGAACCTTGATGTACTCTTTACTTTCCGTGGTATTCCGTGTCTTTACTACGGTTCTGAGCTTGAGTTCCAAAAGGGTGTTCCTATGGACGTAGGTCCTAACGCACCTCTTTCAACAACAGGTCGTGCATACTTCGGTGACTACCTCGAGGGCGACGTAACAGCAACAGACTTTGGTACATATTCTAATGCAAGCGGTGCTGTTGCAAGCACACTTGAAGCACCTCTCGCTGTTCATATTCAGCAGCTCAACCGAATCAGAAGAGCAGTTCCTGCACTTCAGAAGGGTCAGTATACAAGAAGCAAGACTTATGTTGACGGTAATATGGCATTCGTTCGCCGTTACACACAGGGCGCTACAGACAGCCTTGCTTGTGTAACTATCTCAGGCGGTGCTACATTCAAGAACCTTCCTAACGGCAAGTATATTGATGCAGTTACAGGCGATGTTAAATATGTTACAGACGGCACACTTACAGTATCTTCTGTTGGTAGGGCTAATATGAGAGTTTATGTTTGCTGTGCAGACGGTTTCACTGGAATTGACGGTCAGATCGGCACTAACGGCGCATATCTCAAGTAATAAAATAATGTTGTTTTTTACGGAGCAGGTTTTTCCTGCTCCGTATTTTTCTGCCCTAAACCCTCAAATGACGGATTGCAGATTTATATCCGTCAAAATTATACTTCATTTATAAATAAACATTCCGAAAGTTGCATAATGATGAATAAAAAGACAGAAAATTATGCAAATTCTACATATAAGGTTGAAAATCGTTATGACACTTCTGCAAGAATTGTACCTTTTCTTTTTTTTAAAAATGTGCTATAATATATAAAATATAGTTTCAATTTATTGTGAATTTTAAAAGGGAGTGTTTTTTATGACAAACAGCGAGTATTCGGATGTTACACCGCAGATTCATGCTCTGGCTCAGAAAATGACGCATAACTCCGTTATTGATACAGATTTATACAGCAAGTACAATGTAAAAAGAGGTTTGCGTGACCTTGACGGTAAGGGTGTTCTCACAGGTCTTACAGATATTTCTACAATCACACAGAATAAGCTTGTTGACGGAAAGCTTGTTCCTTGCGAGGGTGAGCTTCGTTACAGGGGCTATAATGTAAAGGATATCGTTGACGGTATTCTTGAGGATGACCGTTTTGGTTTTGAAGAGGTTACATATCTTCTTCTCTTTGGCGATATGCCTAACGAAGAACAGCTTAAAGACTTTAAGGAGCTTCTCGTTCAGTACAGAACTCTTCCTCAGCACTTTGTTCGTGATGTTATCCTCAAGGCCACAAGTAACGATATGATGAATTCAATAGCAAGAAGTGTTCTCACACTTTTCTGCTATGATAAGAACGCTAACGATACATCAATCGACAATGTTTTAAGACAGTGCATACAGCTTATCTCCGTATTCCCTCTTTTGTCAGTTTACGGCTATCACGCATATAATCACTATCAGCGTGATAACAGCCTTTATATCCACCGTGCAGAGCCTACAATGTCAACAGCCGAGGTCATTTTGTCGCTTCTTCGTCCCGACAGACACTATACTCCGCTTGAGGCAAAGGTTCTTGATATGGCGCTCATTCTCCATATGGAACACGGCGGCGGTAACAACTCAACATTTACAACACATGTTGTAACATCTTCGGGTACTGATACATACTCGGCAGTAGCTGCGGCACTTGCATCACTCAAAGGTCCTAAGCACGGCGGTGCAAATGTAAAGGTTTACTATATGTTTGAGGATCTAAAAAAGCATGTTAAGGACTGGGAGGACGAGGACGCTCTTGAAGATTATCTTGAAAAGCTCCTTGACAAGCAGGTTTTTGATAAAAAGGGTCTTATCTACGGTATGGGACACGCAGTTTATACAATTTCCGACCCCCGTCAGCAGATTCTTCACGGTGCTGTTAAAAAGCTTGCGTTTGCCGAAGGTCACAATGATGAATTTGATCTTTATGAGAGAGTTGAAAGACTGGCTCCGAAGGTTATCGGCAGAAAGCGTAAAATCTACAAGGGTGTTGCCGCAAATGTCGATTTTTACAGCGGACTTCTTTACAGCCTTCTTGATATTCCGTGTGAGCTTTATACTCCGCTTTTTGCAACAGCTCGTATTACGGGTTGGAGCGCACACAGGCTTGAGGAGCTTATCAACTGCGGTAAGATTATCCGTCCTGCATATATGAGCATTTCCGAAAACAAGGAATATGTTGATTTGAAAGACAGATAATACGGCGAACCGCCGTTCCCCGTTCGAGAAGTTAGTTTTACAAGTGCGAGAGTTAAATTGTCCGAGCGTATGGAAAATTGAAAGTTGAAAATTAAAGTCGGGCGACAGTTTGCAAAATGCAAATCATTGTCGCCCGACCGTTTTTTATATATGAAATTAACTGTTTGGTCGTGGGGCGGATAATATCCGCACTACGATTTTTCGCAACATTCATCTTAAAACAACAAAAGACCGCTCTTTTGAGCGGTCTTTAAAGCTTGTGTTTTAAATTCAAAATCTATTGCAATCAGCAGAAGAATACATCCATTTCTTCTGCGTTGCCGTCGGCAACAAAGTATGCCTTGCTTTCTTCGGGCTTGAGATAGATTGAAATTTCCTTTGCATCCTTGCCGTATGTAGCCTTAACATTTTTGATTACTTCTTCAACAGGAACCTGTGCGCCTGCATATTCTACGAAGAAATTAACCTTTGTTTCAACCGGAACGGGCTTCTTTGGAGCAACCTTCTTTGGAGCAACCTTCTTTGGAGCTGCTTTCTTAACAGGAGCCTTTTTAACGGGTTCTGCTTTCTTAACAGTTTCAACCTTTACATTTTCTGTCTTTGCGGGTTCAGCCTTCTTTGCAGCTGTAGCAACAGTCTTAGCAGGCTCAGCCTTTGCAACAGTCTTTTTTACAGGCTCTTCCTTAACGGGAGCAGTTTTTGCAGGGGCTGTTTTTGCAGTTGTTTTCTTTGTTGTTGCCATAATAAATCCTTCTTTCAAAGTAATAAAATATTGCAGAAATAAAAGTTTTATCTTTTGTAAATATTATACATTTCAGAGTAAAAAATGTCAATAAACTGTACAAAAATTCGGCGGTTAATACATATTTGCGAAAAAATAAAATTCCTGTTAGTTGAAATGCACAATGTTATTACCTCATATTTGTGAACTATGTCGTTTTTTCTGTCAAAAAAAACGAAAAAAAGCACATCATCATTTGAAAACCTCTTGCAACTGTGCTAAAATGATAGCGATTAATTTAAGAGAGAAGAATGATTTATGGGAGAGAATTTCATTATTATTGCACAACAGGTGCTTGTACTGTTCATTTTGATTGCAGTCGGTTTTATTTGCGGTAAGAAGAAAATTATCACCGATTTTTCTGCCCGTCACATGACCGATATAGTATTGTATGTTGTGACGCCCTGCGTAATGATATCTGCTTTTCAGCGGGAGTTCTCGTTTGAACTTTTGAGCGGACTTATAATTTGCGTTGCCTGCTCTGCACTTATTTTCGCTGTGTCAATACTTATCTGTAACCTGATTTTTCATGATAAAGATGAAAGTCGTAAGGCTGTTATCCGCTTTGCAACAATCTATTCAAACTGTGCATTTATGTCTTTGCCCCTCCAGAAGGCAATTCTCGGTGATGACGGTTGGTTTTACGGCTCAATTTTCGTTGCTGTATTCAACATTTTTGTATGGACGCACGGACTTGTTTCAATGAGCGGTGACAAAAAACAGCTTTCATTCAAAAAGCTTGTTCTCAACCCCGGTCTTATCGGTGTTCTTCTTGCAATTATCCTGTTTATTACAGGTTTTAAGCTTCCGTACATAATCAGTCAACCGGTTGAATATCTTGCAGTTCTGAACACTCCGCTCCCGATGCTTATTATAGGTTTTTACCTTTCACAGGCTGACTTTAAAAAGGCGTTTACTGACAAGGGCGTATATTTTTCTTCGGCAGTCCGTCTGATTGCTTTACCGATGATTACAGCGGTTGTAATGTCATTGTGCCGTGTCACACCGGTCATTACTATGGCTTGCGTAATTGCTACATCAGCCCCTACTGCCGCAACAACAACTATGTTTGCAACAAAGTTCAACAAGGATGTTGAATTGTCGGTTAGTATCGTTGCCGCAACTACAGTATTTTCACTTGCAACAATGCCGCTTGTCGTAATGCTTACGGGCATGATGAGCGGATTTAGCGGTTAAGTTTAAATTGAAAGTTAAAATAGTGTGCCGCCACAGTCCTTTTGAGAAGATAGTTAGGTAAATGGATTGCATTGATGCCCGAAACGGCATTGATGCAATTTTTATTTTATATGAATTTAACTGTTTAATTGCAGAGGAAAACCGTATTCTCCCGTTAGTAATGGCAGAAAATTTATGTTCTCGAATTGGGAACGGCGGCTCGCCGTGTGGGAGGATTAAATAAACAATTACAATTCTACGCTCGGGCATGATATGTTTTTTTGATATTACAAACTATCTACACGAATTGGGAACGGCGGCTCGCCGTAAAAATATATGGAAATCTCGGCTGAAATTTGATATAATGAACACATAAAAATATATAATCCTTTGAGGGGGGACTGTATTATGTCGAGAAATCCTATGCAAAAACAGAAGCTTTTGTATCTGCGGAAAATTCTTCTTGAAAAGACCGATGAAAATCACGGGCTGACTTCAAGCGAAATTCTGGCAGAGCTTGCGTTGTACGGAATTACTGCGGAGCGAAAAAGTCTTTACGATGATTTGCAGGTGCTTGAAAAATTCGGAATGGACATCTGCAAGAGCAAATCATCAACCGTTAAATATTATGTTGCAAGCAGAGAATTTGAACTGCCCGAGTTGAAGCTTCTTGTTGACGCAATTCAAAGCTCAAAATTCATTACCGAAAAAAGAGCATTTCCCTCATTCATAAGCTTGAAGGGCTTGCAAGTGTTCACGACGGCAAGGAACTGCAACGGCAGGTTTTTGTCGCAAACAGAGCCAAAACAATGAATGAACGAATTTATTATTCGGTTGACAAAATTCAGAATGCAATAGCACTCAACCGCAAAATCTCGTTCAAATACTACCGTTGGGAACTCGATTTTTCGGGAACGGAGCGAATTGTTAAGCGTGAAAAAATCAGGAACGGCGGATACACGGCATCACCGTGGGCGCTGTGCTGGGATGATGAGAATTACTATCTCATTGCCTATGACACCTGTGCCGACAGTATAAAGCATTACCGAGTTGACAAAATGGACGATATCGAGGTGCTTGACGATGAGCGTGACGGGGGAAAGACCTTTGAAAAATTTGATCCTGCAGATTATTCAAAGGGCGTTTTCTCAATGTTCGGCGGTGAAAAAGCTACGGTTAAGCTGTCGGTTGACAATGACTGCATAGGTGTTATTGTTGACAGGTTCGGCAGGGATATTTTTGTTACAAAGGAAAGCAACACAACATTCGGTGTATCGGTTGATATTATGACAAGCAAACAGTTCTACGCTTGGGTATTCGGTCTTGGCGGAAAGGTCAGAATTATATCACCGCAAAATGTTGTTGATGAATTTAAAAAGCAGCTTGAAAATGTAAACGATTCATTTTGATTGCCATACGGTTGGCAATATTTCATATTAAAATCGTTAAATAATAATGTCTGATTCGGAAACAATCATAACAATTATCAGTAGATAAATTGATACATTATTGCGTAGAATTAAAAATCAATTAACATACAGCAGACAGCGGAATATTTAAAATTTGCACTAATTGCAGTTTATACATTTATTTTTTGCACATTTGTCGTAATTATTGACTTTATTGTGCATAAAGTCTATTATATTGTTGCAGTGATTATTTGTGTTGTTTTTAGACACAAAATGTTTGAAAACATAATTTTTTAGAATCGGGGTTATTATTATGAATTTTGATTTCTTGCGTTCGGCAACCGCATCCAGTTCAGCTTACAGAGTAGTCTGCGGTGAAATGATTATTGACAGCAATATGTGGAATGTTCACAACGAGGTTCTTGTGGCTGTTGTAAGGGACGGCTATATGACCGTTGAAATGGGTGCTGACACTTATTCGCTCTCAACAGGCGACATTTACTTTATTTCACCTAATCAGAGATACAAAATTAATAATACAGGCAACGCAAGAGTTGACGTTATTCTTCTTAACCTTTCAAATCCTGCATCGCTCACTCAGGAGTTTATTCCGCAGAGTCTGATCAGAGGTCTTGTAACAGGCAACTGCACTCACTTTGCAAAGGTTACGAGAGGCGACTACCGTTATAACAATCTTATTGACGATATGAACACGGTTATTTCTGCCGAGAACGAAAAGCACGAGTTCTTCCAGATTCTTGTTCACGGCAAAATGTACGACATTTTCTATATTCTTTTCTCATCGGGTCTTGTTAAGATTTGTGATGTTGAGGCTCAGGGCAAAAAGTACCGTGCTCTCCGCAGAATTACGGAATATATCAACAACAACTTCTGCGACAGCATCACTCTCGATACAATAGCTCAGACAACAGGTCTCAGCCGTTACTATGTGTCGCATCTCTTTAAGGAGCTTATGAATACAACATTTGTAAACTACCTTAACGAGCTCAGACTGACAAGAGCCGCAATGCTTCTTACTACAACGGACACTCCCGTTATCGAAATTGCAGGTATGTCGGGCTTCAACAACATTTCAAACTTTAACAGAGCATTCAAAATGTACTACGAAACAACACCTTCAAAGTACAGAAGAGCCGAGAAACAGTCATTTTAAATAAGTATTTTCAAAATAAAAAGCCGGTGCATATGCGTCGGCTTTTGTTTATGGTAATAATTTGTCCGCTTAGGTAATATTGTTTAAAAAAGGCAGCTCATTTTTGTAGAATGCTTAAATTGAAAAGAAAAACATACCGTGGTATAATTGTTGTATGTGTGACAGCGTGTTTTTTTGTGCGTCATTTGTGTTTAGAAGTATTAAACGGCGGTGAAACGATGAAGTTTTTCAATAAAAATATAAACAAGGTTTTGTCGGTTGTGCTTGTTGTAGTATCCGTTTTGGTAGTTTTGCAGTTCGTCTGCTCAAACGGTACTCTCAATGCCGGAGAAACTCCGACAGAATCGGCAATGGCAAGGGTAAATCCGAATATTCGGAAGATTGTTCCGACAACAACTGTTTCCGCAACAACCGTACCCGTTGAAACAACAACGGCAAAGCCTAAAGCAACCAAGGCAACAACTCAGCCTCAGACAAAAGCCACAAAGGCAACAAAAGCGACAACTCAGCCCGTGACAACAACACAGGCAACCGTTCCGTTTGCTACGGCAATTCCGCCGAAAGAGCCTGTTGATTACCAATCTCAATGGGACGCAGGTTATCTTGTGGCAATTGACAATCCGGACAAAACCTATGAATGCTCCAAGGTAACGCTTACCGATGAGGACAGGGATCTTCTTGAAAGACTTTGCATGGGCGAATTCGGTTCGGGCGGTTTTATAGGAGCGGCACTCATTGCTCAGTCGGTAAAAGATGCAATGTGCTTTGACGGTTATCCGACAGTTGCCTCGGTTATCGAGAACTGCCATTATACCGGCAGTACCAAAATCGGCACAAATCAGGAATGTATTCAGGCGGTAAGCTATATCTTTGACGAAAACAAGGATGCCGTTCAGCACCGCATTATGTATATGTATAATCCCGATATGGTTCAGAGCGCTTTCCACGAAAGTCAGAACTATATCCTGACATATCAGACTGTCAGATTTTTTGACAGGTGGGGGTATTGACGAAAATCCTTGATTTTCGTCAGCTAAATTCACGCAAGCGTGAGCTAAATTTGCTACGCAAGCTAAATTATCCTGCGGATAGCTAAATTGTCCTGACGGACAGCGCAAGCCCTGACGGGCAGGTAAAAGTTAATAGTGAAAAGTTACGGTCGGGAAGATACATTGCAAAATGCAAAGCTGTATTTCCCGACCGTTTATTTTATCATAAAACTGTATACTATGTCTTTGCACTGTTGTATACTATGTTACTACACTGCACATTATTATCCGCCCGCACGGCGAGCCGCCGTTTCCAATTCGTGTAGATAGTTTGTGCAATGCTAAAACATATTATACCCGAGCGTGGTATTGTAGTTGTTCGCCCGTTCGTGTGCAATGCACACGATTGCACGCAATGCGTTCAAAATTGAATCCATAATTTGTGTTATTACCTACCGATGTCCGATGAACGCCCGTACCGTAATCAAAACTCAACAACCTCTTTTTCTTCAATTTTGTCTGTCGGTTCGGTTTTTCTTCGGAATATTTATCCTTGAAACCGTCAATTACTTCGCAGATGATTTTTGTCGATGTCATAAACATTACTCTGATTTTGAATTTTTTCTTGACATATTTATTGACTGCGCCGGCGCCCATTGTGCCGTTGGCTTTGGTGTACGGCGAATTTGCAATATAGCCGACCGTGCCGATGTTTTTCATCGTGACCTTAATTGCCTCGTTGTCATACGGGTTGTTGTGTTCCTTTTTGCATGTCAGCTTTTTGCCGATGCTGAACGGATTGAAACCGTAGTAATATTTCATTCCCGTGATTGTAACGTAAACCTTTTTCATAATAATTTCCTCCTTTGATTTTGTGGATTATCGTCTGCGGCGATTTCTGCGGTGGGTGGGTTTCTTTTTTATCCCCATAATCGTCTTTACAGAACCCGACACAGTGTATGCCGTGAAGATGTAGACACAGAAATTCAGCATTGTTATTCCTCCTCGTTTTCATTTGCCTTCCTTACTGTATCTATATTTTATCAAAAGAGGTGTCCGATAAAACGGACTTTGGTAATGACCGCAAGCGGTCATTACAGTGAAATTCGCCGTTGGCGAGTGAAATCTGACTTTGTCAGGTGAAATTGCCCTATTGGGCAGTGGTGGTCGTGAAGACAGTCTGCAAAATGATAAACAAAAGTTCCCGATTAATTTGATTCGCTATGCGACTCAATCTGTAGGATACAAAACAAAAATGCATCAGAGCCTTACCGGGCATCTGATGCATTTTATTTATCTGACTGTCTTCTCAAATTACGGGCGGTGGTACACCACCAACCTTAATTTCCCATTTTACATTTTCAATTTATAAACTGGGAACGGCGACTCGCCGTTATTTAAGTGTTTTCATACATTGCTTGAATGTTTCGATTACATACCATGCTTCATCGTCTGTGAGAGTTGAGTTCATCGGGAGGGTGAGCTGGTTTTTGTGCATATTATACGCATTCGGATAATCGGTAATCTTGAAACCACGCTTGCTGTATGCCGAAAGCAACGGCAATGGCTTGAAGTGGACATTGCACATTACGCCGTGGTCAGCCATCATATTATAGAACTTGTTACGGTATTCTGCGTCTTTGCCGATAAATCTTACAAAGTAAAGGTGACCACTGCTGCGGTGGTTTTCATCGCAGTGATTAAGCACCTGAACAGGCAAATCCTTAAATTCTTCGTTGTAAAGCTTTATAAGCTGATGTCTGCGCTCAAGCATTTGATCGTAGCGTTCAAGCTGAGCCACACCGATTGCGGCAAGCACATCAGTCATATTACACTTGTACTGAGTGTCAACAACATCATATTCCCACGATGCAACCTTGTTTTTTTGATATGCGTCCTTGGTCTGACCGTGAAGCGAGAGAAGCATATACTGCTTGTACATTTCTTCCTCGTCAATTCCGTCATGTGAACGGTGAACAGCCGCACCGCCCTCGGCAGTTGTCATATTCTTTACAGCGTGAAAGCTGAAGTTTGTGAAGTCGGCAATTTCACCGCACATTTTACCGTGCCATTGCGCACCGAATGCGTGAGCGCCGTCAGCCATAACAATAACTCTGCCGAACTTTTCCTGAAGCTCGTTGCGTGGATTGAAAACGCCTTTCTTTCTTTCAACAGCCTCAAAAATACGGTCATAGTCGCACACAACACCTGCAAGGTCAACAGGAATGATAACCTTTGTATTGTGGTTGATTGCCGCCTCCATTTTATCGTAGTCCATTTCAAAGCTTCCGCTTTTGCAGTCAACCATAACAGGCTTTGCGCCCACATGGTAGATGATTGATGCGGTTGCCGTGTAGGTGTATGCCGGAACGATAACCTCATCTCCCGGACCGATGCCGAGAATACGCAGAGTAAGTTCGGCACAAGAGGTCTGCGATGAAAGACAGACAGCCTTTTCCGTGTGACATCTTTCTGCAATACGGCTTTCAAAAAGCTTTGTTTCGGGACCTGTTGTAATCCAGCCCGATTTCAGAACCTTTATAACTTCGTCAATTTCTGCCTGAGAAAGGTCAGGCGGCGAAAAGGGAATTTTTCTCATTTTAAATTTCTCCTCGGATACAGCTTGCGTTAAGCGTTGCCGCACACAAACTATAGACAAATCTGAAAATATTGCACTCCTTTAACCGAAACAAAAGTTGCAACCGATTGCAAGCAGTACAAAGGTGCGTCAGCTCATCGGAATTTCGGCAAAAGGTTAAATCTTTACTGAAATTCTAAGTTTCAATCGCCAAACGGGCAAATGACACATATATTAGATTATACAACGCAAGTCATAAAAAGTAAAGTTCCAAAATACCCAAAATATACTCTGAAAATTCGGTTTTGTATGGTGTATGAGCCGTATTGCAGTTGATTTTCAGCTTTTTTCGCTTTCGGAGGCTTTCTTTTGCAGATATTTCTTTTTTGTTGCAAGACCGCCTCTTATGTGCCTTTCGCTTTTGTTTGTGTCAAGAATTTCCCTCACCTGTCGGTAAAGTGCAGGGTTAAGTACCTTTAGCCGTTGGCTGACATCCTTATGCACGGTGCTTTTGCTCACACCGAACTTTTTTGCCGTACTTCTCACGGTTGCCTTGCTTTCGATTATGTATTCACCGAGCATTGCCGCTCTTTCTTCTACGATACCTTTCACATACAGCCCTCCTGTCTGTCCTCCTTAGGGGGACATCTGTAATAGATTGTATGTGCAAAAAGCAGATTGTATGACGGTATAGTTTAGTATGTTTTATTGCGTTTTATTGTATTTTATTGCGTTTCATCTGTAATTAAACTAAATTTTTGTATAAACAGACAAATTAGTGTTCGTAACTTCGGTGTTTATGTGAATTGAATTGTTGTGCCTGTGAATGGTATAATTTAGTTGTAAAAGTCAGAGAAAATCAAGATTTTTTGTGCATTTTGCTTCTTTGGCTTGAGAGGAGAAATACATATGAAAAATATTAAAAAACCAGCGGGTAAATTATTTGCAATGATTCTCACGGTGGCGGTTTCGGTATCCTGTGCGGTGTCAACGGGCATTTTTACAGCTTCGGCATACACAGCGCCGAAAGAGGGCAAAATTTTTTATAACAAAACAATGTACGACAAATACGGTAAGGCTGAAGGTATGGTTCTTGACAGCCTTAAAAATTTTGACGAGGAAATTGATATCAGCAGTCTTAATGTTCCGAGAAGCGATGCTGCGGAATTTTTTTAAGGTGCTGACCTTGACTCATCCGGAGCTTTACTATGTGAATCAGGGATTTTCGTACTCCTACTATCCGTCAGAGGATAAGGTTGCGTCAATCTATCCCGAGTACACAATCAGCAAGAGCGAGTACGCAACACAGAAAAAGTCGCTTGATAAAGAGGTTGAGAGAATTCTTTCGCTTGTGGACGAGAATATGACCGATTCCGAAAAGGCACTTGTAATTCACGATGAGCTTGCCATTATGAGCGAGTACAGCACATCAGATTACAACAAGGCTGATATTTACAATTCGCTTGTTGAAAAAACTTCCGTATGTCAGGGCTATGCACTTGCGTATTCCTACATGCTTTCACTTGTCGGAATAGACTCCGAACTTGTTGAGTCAAACTCAATGAACCATATGTGGAACAAGGTTCATATCGGCAACGCTTGGTATAATGTTGATGTTACATGGGATGATCCTCTTAATGACCGACCGGGACACGCTCAGCATACATACTTCCTTTTGAGTGACAATGCCATTCAGAATCTTCCGTCAAAGCACTATGATTACACAATAAGCTACGGTGCAAATTCGACAAAATATGATAATTACGAAATCCATAATTTCGACACAAGGCTTTGCGAGGTTAACGGTGAATTTTACGGCTTTGTCAACAACAATTCTTCAGCTAACAAGGGTGCATTGTTAAAATACAAGCTTGACAGCAATACATATGAGAAAAAGCTGAAATTGAACGAAAGATGGAGCGCAGGCGGTAATTCCTACTGGATAAATACATTTATGAGCCTTGAAAAATACAACGATACTCTGTATTTTAATACCTCCGACGCCGTGTATTCATACGATGTTGAAACAGGCAGACAGGCAGTTGCCGCATCCGACATCAGCGGTGTGTCCGCATCATCAGGTAAGCTTTGCTACGGTATGGTTCTCAAGGGTGACGCAATGTATGTTGCCGTGTCGGATTCTCCGAACAACAAGGCAACTTTGCAGTATGTAAAAAGAGTTGACAAGGGCAACCTTGCAATCGGTATGACAAACTATGTTATGACTGCAAGCACCAATTCAGCCGAAAAGGCATATTACGGTGACGCAAACGGTGACGGCAAAATCAATGTTGCCGATGCAACCGCAATTCAGAAAGCAATTGTGGGTATCGTCAATCAGAACGAGATAGAGCGTATAAACTCTGATGTAAACTTTGATTCCGATATTACCGTCATTGACGCAACCACAATTCAGATGTATATTGTAGGACTTATATAACGGCAAGCCGTTGGAAAATTGAAAATGGAAAATAGAAAATTTAGGACTGCGGTGTACCACCGCAGTCCTTTTGAGAAGATAGTTAGATAAAGGAATTGCATCAGATGCCCGATACGGCATTGATGCAATTTTTGCTTTATTTATATAATTTTAATTTGTACAAATCTTTGCGGGGTTATCTGCAGGCATATAATATCCGCCCATACAAATTTGCAACAACTTCCATATATACAAAAACGGTCGGGCGACAATGTTTTTCACTCTTGTAAATTGTCTTCCCGACCATAATTTTCCATTTTACATTTTCAATTTTCACTTTTATGCCCGAACCGTACACCGTTACTGTTCAATATCGCTATTGATTTACCCATGCAATTATGCTATAATTCTAAGGATATAGTGTATTAACGGAGGCTTTGGAATGCTGGATTCATATGTTGAAATTGACCTTGACAAAATCGGTGCAAATGCCCGTGCGATAACACAAAAATACAGCGACTACAAATATTTTATTGCCGTTCTCAAGGGTGACGGTTACGGTCACGGTATGGAAGTGGCAAATGAAATGTACAAAAACGGCATTAACTATTTTGCCGTGTCCTCTCTTGAGGAGGCTCAAAGCTTTCGTAAGGTCAACAAGGACGCTCCGCTTTTGTGCCTGCATCCGGTTCATCTTTCGAGAATTGAGGAGGCAAAGAGGCTTAATCTCACCATTGCCGTGAATGAGCTTGACTACCTCAAAAGGTTGCTTGATTTGAACATTGACTGCAATTTCAAGGTTCATCTCCAGATTGATACAGGCTTTAACCGCCTCGGCTTCAAGGATAAGAACGAGGTTAAAATCGCCGTTGATATGATTAACGGTTCAAATTTTGTTCTTGAGGGAATTTATCAGCATTTTGCAACAGCCGGAATTTTTGATCCCCATTGGGACGAGCAGGTCAGAAACTTCAAGGAGTTTACATCGCTTATTGATTTGAATAAAATCCCGATTGTCCATATGGGCAGTTCCGTTTCAATGCTCACCCACCCGAAACAGCCTTTTACAACAGGCGTGAGAATGGGCATTGCAATCTACGGCTACAATGTTGCCCCCGATTCTCTTTCAAATTCGCCAAAGGACAAACTCCGCAAAATGCGAAACAATTACTTCATTAAGAAATACAACATCAGCGAAACATATTTTGATGTAAAGATAGATTTACAGCCGGCTATGAAGATGAAAACCCGTATTCTTCAGCTTAAAAAGGTGAACAAGGGTGAGTGGTTCGGCTACAATGCGTCATACACGGCAGATGAGGATATTATTCTTGCAATTCTTCCTGTCGGCTACAACAACGGTATCGGTCACGCAAATCACGGCAGACAGGTTGTTATAAACGGCAAAAAATATCCTGTTGTCGGTGAGATGTGTATGAATATGACGGCTGTTAAGGTTGATTCATCGGTAAAAATTGATGACGAGGTAACACTCCTCGGTGACGGTATAACAGTTGGAATGTTCGGCAGAAGTTCGGGTATGGGCAATGCCGAGGCGCTTGTGAATATAGGCAAGAACAATCCGAGATTTTATGTAAAAGACGGTAAGGTTGTAAAGGAGAAGTAAGATGGCAGTTTCGGTACACAAATGGCTTTTGAATAAATTCAGAGATATTAACCACAGCAGAATGGATAAGCACATTGACATTATCGCCAAGAACAGCGGTAAGTCAAAGGCTTATATCAAGTTCGACATAATCCGCAACTTTCTCATCAGAGGCACAGGCTACACGGACTATTTCCGTTGCGATTTTATCAACCTTTCGGCTAAAGAGAAAAAAACCTTTGTAACTGCAAAAACTTTCTACAAAATTCTTGAATATCTCAACGATGAGGAATATATCGTTCTTCTTCGTGACAAGCTTGTTTTTGACGAGCTTTTCAAAAAGTATCTCAAAAGAGATTTCATCAACCTTCGCACAGGCAGTAAGGAAGATTTCAAGAAGTTCCTTGACGGCAGAGAAACCGTTTTTGCAAAAGATCCGACAGGCGAGGGCGGTCACGGCATTTCAAAAATCACCGTTGCCGATGTAAAGGACAGCAACAAGCTTTATGATGAACTCAAGGCAAACGGTCAGCTTCTTGTTGAGGAAGCAATCGTTCAGAGCGATGACCTCAACGAAATCAATCCGTGCGTCGTAAATTCATGGCGAGTTGTTACGCTCTATAAGGACGGCAAGGCGCATAGTAATAAATAACGCTCTCCGTATCAATCAGGACGAGTCAAATGTTATCGGCTGTACAAATGACCTCTACCTCAGCCTTGATGCAGACGGCAGAATCGACAGTAATGTAATTGACGACTACGGCAATGTTTATGACAAACACCCGATGACAGGCAAAAAGTTCTCCGAGGTTAAGATTGCAGGCGTTCGAGAGGCTCTTGACATGGTTGTTGAGGCAGCGGAAAAGATTCCGCAGGTGAGATATATCGGTTGGGATATCGCCTTTTCAAAGAACGGTCCCGTTATGGTTGAGGGCAATGAGTACCCGGGCTACGGACTTTTGCAGTTCTATAAACTAAAAGGCAAACGCACAGGCCACCTGAAAGAAATCGCCGATGTTCTCGGTGACGAGATGAATAACATTAAGCTTTGATTATTCAGCAAAAAACTTTATAATAAAAACAAAAAACAGCACCGAAATGACTTCGGTGCTGTTGTGCGTTGTGTGTATTGTCTTTTAATAATCTTCACACAGCCATTGTCGAATTTGAAGAAATCTGAATATCTCGCCATATTTTGTTCTTGCATCCTATATAGACAATTTTGAATGTATAAACTCTTGTCATAATATGTACCTATTTGTACTAATTGGTTCAAATCCAATTATTCACAAAATCCCGTAGCATCCATTCGGGGGCTGACTCAATAATATCATATAGTGCAGATTGAGCCTCCGATTTTGTCATTTTTGAAATCCTATGATTTAGAATATCGCAGACAACCTCTCTGAAATCTCCGTCAAATTCATCATCTTCATCAAAATAATCATTGTCATAATCATCGTCAAACTCGGGTTCATCATAGCTTTTGAGACTTTTGTAATATTCCTCGGCTTTTTTGGGAAATGCAGAAAAATATATTGCAATTTTGTGCTTGCAGACCTTTCTGTTACCTTCCGCAAACGGACAATTACAAAATGATTTTTTATATGAATAATATCAATGTGAACATCGTAAGGCTTTTCCGCAGTTCCCGATACTTTGCCCTCATATTCAATTTCACTTGTATGTTTAAAGGAAATCACATTCCCTCTTTTATAATAATCGTATCCACGCTCAATAGACGCATATCTCGCATTCTCAAGTAATCCCATTATGCACCCCTCATTGTTAATTCAAAGTATCTTCCCCCTTGTTATAGAGAGCCTCGTTGATTTCTACAACGCTTTTGTTGTTATTCATATTTATGATTATAATGCTGTCACGCTTGATTTTTGGATAGAGAGGTGAGAGCCCTGCAATTTTAAGGACGCTGTTGGTTTCATTTACCGACAGACCCATTCCTATTGAAAGGCAAATTAGTTTATCCCTTTTCGGGGCAGTTTTCAAGCCTGAAAAAATCTGATAGGCATAGCCGTCGCTGAGTTCGGCTTTACGAATGACCTCCGCTTTTGTAAGATTCCTTTCGTTCAAAAGGTCGGTAAGGTATTCCGAGAGATTTTTGCTTATCATTGAATCCCTGTTTGCGTTTTCGTATTCTTCAAATGTGTTGAAATTTTCAAGTTCTTTTAAAAGTTGAGTTGTGGTTTTGCGTATCATAATCAAAAACTCCCTGAATTAAAGTTTTGTAAGTTTCCAAAACTATTTTAACATGATATAATAAGCACGGCAAGTACGATTAGACTTATAATTTTGCAAAGTGCTTATTATGTCAATTTATATTCCCCTCAAATTTTGCTGTGCAAAATTCTCGATGGGTGATTCTATCATAACTCATTTCATGATTTATGATAGAATAAGCAAGACAAGTATAATTAGACCTATAATTTTGCAAAGTGCTTATTATGTCAATTTATAAGCACAGCAAGTATTATTATACTAATATTTTTGTTATGTGCCTGTAAATATTGTGAGGAAATGTTATGGGAAATAATTGGATTGATACGGTGATTAATGAACAATATCAGTTTGTGCGATTGCTTAAACGAACAGATAAAACGGAAATCTGTGTTTTTAGGCATAAGGAACTCGGCAAACAGATTGTAAAACGCACATTAAAAGGTTCGGGAGAGGTTTACTTTGCACTTAGAACGCTTTCACACCCAAATATTGCAAATGTTTACGATGTTGTCAAAACCGAAACGGGAGTCACTGTTCTTGAAGAATATGTTGACGGTCAGACCGTGGCAGATTATCTGCAAACGGGATTGTATTCTCCGTCAGGTGTGAGAAAAGTTATTTCGTCTCTTTGTGACGCACTTGATTTGTTACATTCGCACCAAATTATACACAAGGATATTAAGCCTGAAAATGTGATGATTGACAGCAACGGTAATGTAAAGCTGATTGATTTTGATGCGGCAAGGCTGTACAAGCCCTATCAGTCGAAAGACACACAGGCTATTGGCACAATGGGATATGCCGCCCCCGAACAGTACGGAATAAATCAAACCGATGAACGGACTGACATTTACGCAATAGGTGTTTTGATGAATGTTATGCTCACAGGTCAGCCACCTGAAATTCGCCTTTATAACGGCAGGCTGAAAAGGGTGATTGTAAAATGCACCCAGACAATTCCCGACAACCGCTATCAAAATGTGAAAGAACTGAAAAGAAATCTTTAAAACAGAATAAAACTGTGCTGACAGCACAGGACAAAAATACCGTCTTTGATTATACTTTAATTAGAGTTTAATCAATGACGGTAATTATTTTGTGGATTTTTAACAAATTGTTTACAACTTGTCAATGTTATCGGCAAGAACTCTTACCGTGTTTAGAAATGTGGTTACTTTGGTTTTGTCGGTGTCTTTAAGCACGCTGTTAATTTCGTTAAGCATATGTTTGTTTTCGACCGAATCAAATACAAGCCAGTCAATGCTTGTGTCAAGTGCCTGAGAAATACGGAAAAGAACATCAACGGAAAGTATTCTTGTTCCACGCTCAATGTGACCGATGTGTGCCGCAGAAAGTTCGCACAATTCGCCGAGCTGTTCCTGCGTAAAACCCTTTTCAATCCGCTTATTTTTTATCCTTTTGCCGAGTGCCGTATAATCAATGTTTTTGTTCATAAGTAAAACCTCAGAATCCTATATATAGTTTATTTTAAACTTTTTGAACAAAAAATAAATTTACTGTAAGCATTTATTATTGACTTGTAGCATTATTTGTGCTAAACTTATTTTACAACAGATGAAATTTTTATGAACTTTGACAGACCGCAGTGTTGCTGTCTGTAATAAATAAAATTTTTAGGAGGAAAAATTATGAGTAAATGTAAAATTAAGCTAAGAAGCAGCATTTCTGTCATATTATCCGTGCTGATAGTGCTTTCGGCAGCAATGTGCGTGCCTGTTACGGCAAGTGCCGCCACCTACGATTCAAATCCGGATAATTTTGAATTTAGTTATAACAGCAGTGATATGACTGCAAGTGTTACTAAATACAAAGGTGACAGCGAGTATGTTGAAATTCCGTCCATGGTAAATGGGTACAAGGTGGATAGTATAGGAAATATATTTAGAGATAACTACAAATTAAAAGGAGTAATTATTCCTGACACAGTTGATTATGTTTCTAGAGGAATTTTTTCGGGATGTGTTTCACTTACTGATGTTGACCTCGGAAAAGGTATTACTAAGATTTCCTCAGGTATGTTTTATAATTGTAAAAAGCCTTGAATCTCTTACAATACCTGAACAGATTGAGGAATTTGAATACATACCGTATATTGACGGGGATTATTATAGGCGTCCTTTTGATGGGTGTACAAGCCTTAAAAAACTTTATTTGAAAGCGAAAGATATTAGTTCAATAAGTTATCTTAACTTGCCTTCATTGACAAATATTGTTATAGCGTCAACTGTTGATTCATTGCCTAACGATGCCTTTTCGGGATATAACTACATTGAAAATGTAACCTTTGAAAACGGTTTAATGGTTCTTCCTGACAGTTGCTTTAAAAACTGTACAAGCTTAAAGAATATTACTTTACCCGACAGTATGATGTCTGTCGGTAAATCTGCGTTTAAAAATTGCTATAATATTAAAAGTGTGACTTTTTCCGATAATCTTAATACAATCGCTGATTCGGCATTTAAAGGCTGTTCTTCAATTGAAAATTTGAGTTTTAACAAAAATTTGAGAGAAATCGGCAACAACGCATTTGAGGAATGTTCTTCTGTAAAGAATGTAACATTTAATGATTCACTCAATACAATAGGTGAAAGTGCATTTGCAAACTGTTCGTCTGTTGAAAAAGTTGATTTGCCCGAAAGTGTTTCTTCCTTGGGAACATATGCCTTTGCGGGTTGTGAAGGGGTAAAAAGTGTAACTCTCTCTTCAAAATTAAATTATGTTAATGACGGCGTATTTTCGGGTTGCAACAGTCTTGAAAGTGTTTATTTGCCTGATAATATTTCAGAAATCGGAGCAAACAGTTTCGCTGATTGTACAAACCTGGAAAATATCAGATTCGGAAAAAACTTAATACATATTGACTCATATGCTTTTTCAGGATGCAGTTCTTTGAAAAGCATTGAATTTCCTGCAGGCTTACAATATATCTGGAGCAAGGCATTTATAGATTGCACCAATCTGTCATCTGTAAAGCTGAACAGCGGTCTTAAACAGATTAGCGATTACGCATTCTACAATTGCTTGAATTTAAAGAAAGTCAGAATTCCCTCAAGTGATACATATCTGTGTGATTACAGCCTTGGTTATTACGGCAAAAATGACAACAACTACAAGATTCCTGATTTTATTATTGTCGGCGATATAAATTCTTGCGCTCAAAGATATGCAAATAATAACGGCTTTAAATTTGAAGAATATAAAGTAAACCTTTCAACACCGCAGATTACAAGCCTTAAAAATACAACAGGCGGTGTAAAATTACAATGGAACAAGGTCAACGGTGCTTACGGCTACAGACTTTATTACAGACCTGCCTCGGGCGGCTGGAAAAGATTTAAGGATACAACAGCAACAAGCTTTACCGATTCAAGTGTAGTACCAAACAAAACCGAAACTTATACGATCCGTTGCATTGACAAGAACGGCAACACAATCAGCGGTTTTAACTCAAACGGTTGGACAATTAAATATGTTCCTGTTGCACCGACAATTTCAAAGCTTGAAAACACCTCGGGAGGCATAAAACTGACTTGGAATAAAATCGCAGGTGTTTACGGCTACCGACTTTATTACAGACCTGCGTCAGGCGGTTGGAAGAGATTCAAGGACACAACTGCGACAACTTATACCGATACTGCCGTGAAATCAGGCAGAACCGAAACCTATACGATCCGTTGCATTGATAAGAACGGCAACACCGTGAGCGGTTACAATTCAAAAGGTTGGTCTAAAAAGTATGTCTACAATCCGCCAAAGTCAATTAAGCTGAACAAGACATCAGCCTATATCGGCAAAAAGGAAAGCGTTACGCTCAAGTACACACTTTCAGCGGGTTCAACAAGCACAGTAACATGGTCATCAAGCAACAAAAATGTTGCAACCGTGTCAGGCGGAAAAGTTACCGCCAAAGGTGCAGGTGCAACTACAATTACCGCAACAACCGCAAATGGCAAAAAAGCCACCTGTAAGGTGACTGTTATCAATGGTGTGAGACAATACTATACTTGTACAAGCGGTAACAGAACTATTGCAGAGTACTCTGTTGTAGTTCCTGACGGCTGTTATGATAAACAATCAAATGCATGGAGATGTTACTACGAAAAGTACAACTATGACAAATATGATATGGGTTATGTGGGAGCTATTTTGTTCACAAAGAGTCCGTATTCACAGTCATCTCCTCCTGCACCGAACTTTACTAAACTCGGTGAGAAAAACGGCTATGTTTTTGGATATACAACGGCAACAGGTCTTGAGTTTATCGCAGATGATATAACATCAGTAAAAAAATATTCAACAGCCCATCAAACCTTCAACTATGCAGTAAAAACCTTTAGATTTGAATAACTGATGTTAATTTAAGGAGGAAGAACAGTGGCAAATATGTTTAGAGAAACGGCAAAGCATAAAAGTCCCGTGTCGGTTGAAGACAGCGTAAAAACCGATAAAGTGATAAGCGAATTATGGAGTTGGTGTTCCGGTGTAGAAACTCTTGGTATGATTCTTTTTGTAATTTTGATTATAATAGGAATTATTACTTCAATTATTGCAGGTTTTGAACCTGACGGTACATCATATTACGGCGAAGTGAAATATAAATTTAATTTCGGAACATTCTTTATTAATCTGATTGATGCCGCAATTTGTGCTTTTATAGAATATTGTATTTATCATGTTGTTGCGTTACTTATAGGTGCGTTAGCAAGTATTACCCAGCATACAAAAGCTACTGCCAAATTGCTTGAGTATCAGTTGTCAAAAGGCGAGCCTGTTGATGTTGCTGAAAACGAATGGCAATGTAAAAAATGCGGAAGTATTAATTCCGATTACACCGAAACCTGTGCGTGCGGAAATACAAAGACTGAAAACGCAGACATCGGTATTGACAACACAAGCAGTCAGAGATTTTGCGAAAACTGCGGAGCAGAATTAAGTGATGATGCAAGCTTTTGTCCAAGCTGCGGTGCAAAGCAAAACGGAAAAGTTTTCAGATAATTTTTGACATTGGAGGGTTAAAAATGAGGCGTTGTCCAAAATGCGGATTTCTGCTAAATGAAAATGACAGATATTGTGAAAACTGCGGTGAAGACTGCTCGGCTGTTGAAGATTCCGAAGTTAATGAGGTTGTCAGTCCTGATGAAGAAAAGGAAAAGCTGAAAAGGCAGTGGAAAATCGGCGGTATAGTATTTGGTGTTGTTGCACTGTTTTTGCGGCAATACTTGCGTTGGTCTTGTTTGTGCCGCATAGCAGCAGTTCTTCAAATACAAATACAAAACAAAAAGCAGTTTAACCGAACCGACAACTGTTGATAACAGTATCGACGGCAAAGGATACTATTACTTTGATAATAAATTTAATGAAGAAACAGTAGATAAGTTTATGAGTGCATTTGATGATGTAGGTTCTATGGGCGATTTGGGCATAGGTGTAGAATTTGACGATTTTAAGTACCAACAGGATTATCTGTTGCTTGGCAAAAAAGTTTCTCAATATATGCAAGTTGATTTCAATGGTAAAACAGGAACAATTTTGTTCTTGGATGATGAAAATAATGTTGTTGCATATTCATTAACTTTTGTTCCCTCTTTGCTTAATGATATAACAACCGACGATGTTTATAAAGTGAAACAGACAGTAGGAAGATTGGCATCATGGTTGTATGCTTTATCTGATTATAAAAGTTATAATTCCTGTGAAAAAGTTGCCAAATATTTTATTTCTGAAATGTTAGATGAAGATAATAAGTTAATTCCTTGCTTATACTATAATGGATATACGATGCTTTGTAATGGTAATGCTAATCAAATTGCATTGAATTTTTTTGTTACTGATTCTGATTTTATCGAAAGACACGGCATAGATAAAGGTACACCTTCAATTTTTCAAGCTGTTACCGAACCCTCAACGATCATTCAAAATACAACTGAACCGAAAAGCATTGATGACGGCTCAAGTGATGCTGACGATGATTATGATGATTATTACGATGACGAAGATTACATATTGCCTGACAGTGGCACACGGAAGCTTACAAATTCCGATTTGGCAGGACTTGATGCAGATGAGCTTGAACTCGCACGAAATGAAATTTATGCCCGAGCAGGACGAAGATTCAATACGGACTACATACAAGATTATTTTGACGATAAATGGTGGTATGTGGGAACGATTGAACCCGAAGATTTCACCGAGGATATGCTCAATGATGTTGAAAAGTATAATGTTAATTTCATTAGAAATTATGAGAAAAAATATGTTGAGTAGCATATAAAAATGAAAGTTGCAACGCAGTGTGTATTGCATTGCGTTGCTTTTTGCTTTAAAATGTAGAAGAGGTGAGACTAAATGGATAATAAGAATAAAACGAGATTTTGCGAAAAATGCGGAAATCAGATTAAAAACGGCGACAGGTTTTGCGAACATTGCGGTGCAGAGATAAAGCCTTTGCCGATGACCTCGGTTAATGAAAAACCGACTGATATAAAGTCGGATAAAAAGTCAAAGAAAAAATTAGTTGTCATAATTTCTGTTGTATCGGCAATTGCGATTGTGTTGGCTGTATGTGCAATTGTTTTATTGCCGAAAATCTTCGGCAATAATAATGCCGAGCAAGCTGTTAAAGCAACCACCCAACAGGTTACAACGGAAATTCCGACAACCGCAGAGCCTACAACTGTTGAACCGATGTTAAATATAATTATTGTTCGAAACCGAATAGGATGTAATTAAACGAGATGACCTTTATTGTTTATCTCGTTTTTATTTAGTGAAAAATATGTTTATATTTCAAAAACTATTTTAATTAACTTGTTTGCAAAAAAAGTATTATTGATTTTCTTGACAACTTTGAATTTATACGCTAAAATTATATATAGAACATATGTTCTATATGATCGATCAAAAATATTAATTATTTATATTAGGATGAAAAAATTATTGAGTAAGCAAGCAATTTCTCTTTCATATTTATACGGTGGAAAGTGGATAGGTTTTAGTGATCAGACAAAATCTACTATGGACTGCTTAAAGATTAAAACAAGTTCAAATGAATCTTTTTATTTACAATATAGAACTTGGAATAAGGGAATGAATGGATATTATCCATATGTAAAAAGTACTGAAAACGATTATGCAGGTTCTTCAGGTAAGCCAATTCAACAACTTCAGATTCAAGCATACAGGAATGATGGTACGAAGTTAGTATCAGGTGTTGTTGTTATGTATAGAGCCTTTGTAGAAAATAAATGGCTACCATGGGTAAGTAATGCTGACCCTGAATGGATGGATAGTGTACGGAGTAAATATAATCTGGGTGGCACTTTAGATACCAGCAGCTCGTATGCCGGTATCTCCGGAAAGAATATTAGCGGAATGGAAATTCGTGTTTATAAAGAATCATCGTTAGGAAACTACTCTGGTGGTGAATCAAATCCTTCGCTAAGCTATATGGTTGGAAATGAATCTAATTGGAAGTCTTTTTCAAAAAGCACTTTGTCATCCAAAATAGATGGAATAAAAATACAGACAGGCAGTAACAAGGATTATTATTTAACTTATCGAACATGGAATGAAGGACAGTCATCTTATTATCCTGCCGTAAATAGTACAGAAAATGATTATGCAGGCTCCCCTGGAAAAGCTATTCAGAGGTTAAGTATCAATGTATATAGAAATAATGGCACAAAACTTACTTCCGGAATTATTGTTATGTATAGAGTATATACTGATTCAAGGTGGCTGCCATGGGTAAGTAACGCTGATCCTGAATGGATGAGAAATGTAAAAACTAAATATAGTTTGAATGGTACTTTAGATACAGGTTCATCTTATGCCGGCATAGACGGTAAAAATATTGGTGGCGTTGAAATTCGTATTTTTGAAGAAGATTCGTTAAATGCGGGTTCAGGTAGTTTCGTTGGTTCTGAAGAATTAATAACAACCCAGTATATGGCAAATAGTACATCTAATTGGAAAAGTTTTCAATCATAAAGTAATGGCTTCTCCTATTGACGGTATTAAATTCAGACCAATTCAAATTCGGTATTTTTATTTGCGTTAACAAAACATGGAACGAAGGACAATCATACTATTATCCTGAAGTAACAAGTTTAGAAAATGATTACGCAGGTTATCCAAATAAACCAATTCAGGGACTGAGTATAAGTGCATATAGTAAGGATGGAACAAAGCTAACTGCCGGTGTTGTTGTAATGTATCGTGCTTATGTTGATGGAAGATGGTTGCCATGGGTTAGTAATGCTGATCCGGAGTGGATGCAGGATGTTCAAGAAAACTATAATTTAGGTGGAACATTGGATGTCAGTTCATCATATGCCGGAATTATCGGTAAAAATATAAGCGGTGTTGAAATCTATGTGTTTAATGGCAAATCCATCTCATCATCAATCGGTAATTTATCCGGAGGCAAAGTAGCTTCAACACTTAGCTATATTGACGAAGATTCTAATTGGCATAGCTTTACTTCAACTGCAAGCTCTGTTCATATTAATGGTATAAAAATTAAAACCGACAAGGATAAGCCATATTACCTTTTATACAGGACTTGGAATGAAGGAAAATCATACTATTATCCTTTTGTTAAAAGCACTGAAAATGACTATGCAGGATATCCGGGTGGCATTGTGCAGTTATTGAATATTCAAGTATATAGTAAGGATGATGTAAAACTAACATCAGGTGTAGTTGTTATGTACAGAGTGCATGTAGGAGGAAGTTGGCTGCCTTGGGTAAGTAATGCTGATCCAAAATGGATGCGTAGTGTACAGACAAAGTATAATTTAGGTGGCACTTTGGACACAGGGGCTTCCTATGCGGGTATAGATGGCCAAAATATAAACGGAGTAGAAATTTATATATATGAGGAGAATGAAATTTATACTAAGCCGCAAACACCTATAGGTAATAGTAAAATAATTCAAGCCCCGTTTATTTCCCAATTAGGCAAATATCCAACAGGATGTGAAAGTGTTACAACAGTTATGGCACTAAATCATATTGGCATAGATATATCTGTAGATAAATTTATTGATTCGTACTTAACTAAAACAGGAGTTCCTTTTGATCCCAATATTTCATTTGGAGGAAATCCCAGATATACGAGTGGGTATGGATGTTATGCACCGGTAATAAAAAAGGCATTGGATAAAGCTTTATCCGGACAAAAATATACTGCAAAACAATTATATGGTGTTTCTCTGAAAAATTTATGTTCTAACTACATAGACAAAGGAATACCGGTAATTCTTTGGGCTACTATGTATATGAATACTCCATACATAAGTTCTACGTGGACCTACAACGGAAAAACAATTAACTGGATAGCCCCCGAACATTGTTTGCTGTTAGTGGGATACGATAGTAGCCATTATATTTTTAATGACCCTTTGACTTATCAACCACAAACCTACTATAGCAAATCTTCCGTTGAAGTGGCGTATAAAGGTTTAAACTATCAGGCTATTGTTCTTGAAAAAAAGGATACTAGCACTCCTGCACCAACGCCTGCTCCTGTATATAAATATGGTGCAGTTAAAAATCCCATAAATGGAAAAATATATCCGATTGAATACTATGAAAATGGTAAGTCTTATTATAAAGAAGAGCATATAAATGAAGAAAAAACAACCAGATTAGTAAAAAATTCATTTGATGTAGCAAAATTTATTTCAGGACTTGCTTTTGATGATAGTTTGGTAGATAAAATGGATAAAGCTCCACTTATTGGCAGTATTTATGGTATTGTTATTGGCGGTATTACATCGTTTTCTGAAAGCTGGGAGTCATTATATATTGATGTTAAATACTACAAGGCAAAAAGTTCAGGTAGAAGATGGGCTAATATTGAATGCGGTGAATCAAAGTATTGCAATTTCTTTAATAATTTATTATCACTTAAAAATCAATCTATGAGAGCTCTTTATGGACGCTGGTCAGGAGCTAATATGTATTCTGCTCAAGTATGGGAAAGTACTGTTAATGATTTTGCAAAAGGACAGTATGCAAAATTTAAGGGAATAATACCAAATAACTCATATAACTATGATATTATATTTACATTTGATGAAAGACGAAAAGAGGATAAATATGTATCTCAAATTTTCTGTGGCAAAGATGGAAAAATGTATGAATATGCGCATATATATAATAGTGAAAAAATTGAAATTGTTGTTAAAGATTTTTTGGGTACAGAAATTGATCGTATAAATATTTTGCCTCAAATGAATCCTTTAAGTGAATTACCTCAAGATAAAGCAGCACTTTTTGAATTTATGGAAGCATAAATATATTAACAACATCAACAACAGCCGAAGTAGGAAAATACTTCGGCTGTAATTACAATACGTAGATTTAAAAAACATAAAATTTAATAATCTACTCCCTCTTGTTTTAGCATATTATCTTCAATTTTATAGTGTTTGGTAATTTCCATATTATCAGCAACCCACAGTGCTAAATCGCCCGAAGAAAGCTCTGCATCATCATCAAAAACTCCGCATACGGAATAGTCATCATCGCGATAGCAATTAATAGCTTTATATGTTTTATCTATAATTATGTAGGAATATTCGACTGCAATAATATTTCCGTTCTTACCACTATATTTACTGAAAGTAAAATCGGTTGCCCATTCTTTGTCCTCCCAAGAATCAGGCATTGTAACATCCGGTGTACTTATTCCGTCAACAAGTATATTAAAGTAATCCCTAATGCTTTCAGAAGTTTCAAATGTAACATCCGGGAAATTGTCCATTACTTTGCCTATATTTATATATTCAATATTATCGCAAATTAAATCTTTAATACCATCATATTTACCATTAAATAAATCATTATAAGCTTGTTTGTATTTGTCATCAATTGGCATTAGCGAAGGAATGATATAGTTATCTATACTTAACTTGTAGGGAGAAATTTTATCGTTGGCATTTGTTTCGTTTGCTTTCGAACTAAAACAGGCAATAGAAACATAATCTTGAGTTAATACTTTCCAATCTGATGGCACGTCAAGTGAAAAAGTTACATAATCTTCTTGGCTGTTTTCCGTTACCGTTTTTGTTTCTACATCAGGCCTAATAATTTTATTATTCTGCTGACATCCTACGAGTGAAATCATAAGCACGATGGATATTATTGCTGATAAGATTTTGTTTTTCATTTGTATGCTCCTATTCCTATTATATATTTTAACTGGAAATTATTTGAGATTTTTGATTTTATGCATTTTTTACTAAATTGTGATATCTATTATACTTCTTGTATTGCTTTTTGTAAAGTAATAATAAAAATAAATTTCAAACTTAATTAAAGTAATAAAGGTAAGTATATCAGGACTTATGCAAAGTTATGTGGGATATGTTTGTTCTACGAAAGGTGGCATAAGATATGGATATACTTGAAGATTTATATTATGGAAACTTATTCCCTCACGAAAAATGTTCAAGGCTTGACGATGAGGTCAAAGAACTATTGAAACTGCTCAACAGGAATGAAGAAAAGTTTGTGGCAACCCTGACTGAGGTACAGAAAGAAACCTTCGAAAAATACAAGGACTGCAATCGTGAGATTCCTGAAATCAGTGAGCGAGAAATATTCCTGAACGGATTTCGGATGGGTGCAAGAATTATCATTGATGTAGTAAATAATTAAGAAATCGGATAAGCAATCAATGAAATTTGACTGCCTATCCGATTACTTTTTGCAAATTTTACTCAATACAAATTATATTCAATGCTTCTTCCTTGGAAATTTTATCCTCAAGATAATTATCTCTCGCAGTTCTCGCTTTTTCAAGCCAATCGTAATATTCCTCAAAACTTAAAGGCTTTTCCACAGTACCAGGTGTGTTAAGTGTTCTTTCATAACGCTTATACATTTTGCCTCGCTGTGTGTCAAAAGTTTTCAGCACCTCATTTCTGTTTGCCAAGATTCGGTGCTTTAATTTCGGCGCAAATTCCTTGCAAGTTTTACCATTATTCAGAACTCTGTCGCAGTACAGGGTTTTCTTTTTTGTCTTTGGCACAAAGTATCTGCCACAAAGCTGACAGCGGCAGAGGCGGTATCCGTTCTCAACAAATAAATGTAACAGCAGAAAATAATACTCTGTCAGGTTACGGATATGGTACATCTGTCTGGATTTGTTATCCTCAAAATAAAATACGGTGGAAATCTGTACGCTGTTGTAATTGAAATCTTCGTTAACATCAATTTCTATTTGATTTGATAAATCGCTGAAAAAGTGCAAAACAAAAAACTGCACGGTTTTTATCTGGTCAAGATAGCTTGCATATTCACGCAGATAATGTTCAGTTCCGTCGTTCTCTCCTAAAAAAATCCTCAATCATAAGTCTGTTCAAAAGACCGTAAAAAGTTCTATATTCCGCCAATGCCTTTTCTGCTTTTGCAGTTAACTTTTTAATCAGTGCAAATCTTTCTTCACTTTCATCAGGATATGTTCTGTAAACTTTTCTTATTTCATTTTGCAGTTCAGAATACTCTTCAAAATCTTCTTCTGAGAAACTAATCAACTCATTTTTGATAGTAGTATTTTCAATTGGAATCTTATTGTTATTTTCCTGCATATAGCCGGAAATATTTCCTTTAGAATCAATTTTTAATAATAAACCTTCGTGCTTTGCCATATACACCTCTGTCCTGAAGTGAAAATTATAAAAATCACTTCAATTCATTTTGTCATATATTTTTCTTGAAAAGTATGAGATTATTGTATCACACTGGTGAAAAAATTCCAACAGCTTTTGGATTACAACTGAATAACCATACCAAAGCTAAAATATTTTGAAATCATATGAGGTATGAGTAACAGGGAAAGGAGAAAAATGATTAAGAATTTAAATTTGGAGTTGAGCAGTAAGGCAAGATTTGATTCAATCGACGGTGCAAGTCTTGTTGAAAAAGATTTGCCGAGAAAGAAGTTTATAATCAATTCACTTCTTGCAAGCGGTCTTTCGATTATAGCCGGCTCACCAAAGGTAGGTAAGTCGTGGCTTGTTCTTGACTGGTGCGTTCGGATTGCAAAAGGCAAAGATGTATGGAATCTGCATACCGACAGCGGTACAACTCTGTATCTGTCACTTGAAGATGATGAAAGCAGATTGCAGGACAGGCTGACAGCGATAACCGATGAAGTGCCGAGTGATGTTCATTTTGTTACGGATTGTTCAAAACTTGATGAAAGGTTGGAAGAACAGATTCAAACTTTTGTTGATGAGCATATGGATACTGTCTTGATAATCATTGACACGTTTCAACTTATCCGTTCTGCAAAAAATGACTCGAGCTATTCAAATGATTATCTTGAGGTACAGAAACTCAAAAAACTTGCTGATGAGTTGAAAATTGCTATTCTTCTGGTTCATCATTTAAGAAAGCAAGGCGACTCTGACCCAATCAATGAGATTTCAGGTACAAATGGTATAGCTGGCTGTGCCGATGCTCTATTTGTTTTGAAAAAAAGCAATCGCACGCAGGGCAACGCAACTTTATTTTGCACGGGAAGAGATATTGAGGACAGAGAAATTGAGCTTGCATTTTCAAAAGAGGATTGCACTTGGAAAATGACTGCAGACAGCGCAGAGAATCCGAATATGCTTTTGCCTGATGAAATGAACTTGCTCATTGAGATGATGAAAGCAGAAAAATATTTCAACGGAATCAATGCGGAATTTCTTGAACGATATAATGCTTATTCAGGCAAAAATCTTTCTGCTCGTATTCTGAAAAGGATGATGAACAAGTGGAAGTATGACTTGAATGATAATCACGTTTATTTCAAATCGTATAAGGAAAATAACATCAGAAAGGTTGAAATCAAATATGATTTTGAGATTGATAATTCAGATAGCGAGTACGTTAGGTACGATAAGTACGATGAAAATATAGCCGTTTGATTTATCGTTTTTATCGTCCTTATCGTCCTTAATGCAGATGTTGAGCAGAATTTGGCGGTTTGTCCGACTTTCAAGAGAAAACGGATAAAGTACCCGACTTCAAGCAAAAATCAAAATTTGGGCGGTTTGTGAGCGAAAGTAATTCTATATAACGGATTATGAATTCAGCGTAAAGTTGGGGTTCACATTTTCACAGCTTTTAAGCTGTGGCAAGCAACGCATTCGGCTGGTCGCTGACCTGCCGAATGCAATATACGGGCAGAAGCCCGAACCCACTTTATTGGCAAAGGAGGAAACCTAAATGAAAGACAGAAAAATGAGCATAAGAATATCGGAATCCGATTTACAGAAGATTCACAATAAAGCAGACAAGGCAAATTTAACTTTAACCGAATATATAACGAAGGCTTGCCTCGGAAAACAAATCTTTGTTGTTGACGGACTTGATGAAATTATCCGTCAGCAAAAGGCTATCGGCAGAAACTTAAATCAAATTGCAACACTTTGCAATATGGGTAAAGTCATTTGCTTTAATCTTGCTGAACTTACAAATCAGTATGCAGAGATGAATAAACTACTTACCGATTTGCTTGACAGAAAGAGGTGGTCATAATAGCAACAGTAAAATTTATCGCAAGCAAACAAATGCAGTCACGGCAAGGGTTAGCTTCAATCCTTGCCTACTGCAAACAGGATAAGAAAACTTTGTACGATGGCAGAAAGCTGGTGAGCGGAGTGAATTGTGTAGCAGAGTCAGCGTTCAATGAAATGATGAATACTAAAATTCAATATAGAAAAACTGATGGCAGAATGTACTATCATTTGTTTCAGTCGTTCCACCCCGATGAACCTATAACACCCGAAACTGCTCACGAAATTGCTTTGAAGTTTGCACAAGAGCAATTCAAAGGTTATGAAGTTTTAGTTGCTACTCATATTGACAGAGAGCATATACATTCACACTTCATTTTAAATTCTGTCAGTGCTGAAACAGGATTGAAATATCATCCAGATAAAAATGAGATACAACGGTTGAGAGATTATTCTGACAACCTATGCAGAAAATACGGTTTATCAGTTGTAATTCCTAAGCAACCAAAAGTAAAACAGATGTCGGCAAGAGAATATCGTTCAGCAGACAAAGGTCAAAGCTGGAAGTTACAGCTTGCAATAGCTGTTGATGAAGCTATGAAATATGCAACCTCAAAGGAACATTTCATAAGCCTGATGGAGAACGAAGGCTATGAAGTTAAATGGACGGCAGAAAGAAAAAGCATTACCTACACTACACCAAATGGAATGAAGTGCAGGGATAATAAATTACACGAAGAAAAATATCTTAAGGAGAATATGGAAAATGAATTCAGAATACGGGAAGAAATCACCACAGGAATTAAAGGAACAAGCCAAAAAGCAAATGCAAATCGCCTCAAAAGCAGAACCCTGCGTAGCGGTTACGGAGCAGAACTGGAAAGCATTAATTTCAACTCAGACAGCACAGATAGATATGCTGAAATCAATACTGGACGAAATTTCAGAACTGACTACGAAAGAGGAAATACGGATATACCTCAACCGCCAGATGAATTCCTTGCAGAAGTCTATCGACAATTCCAATGCAATGGCGCAGACCTTCAAGAAGGAGCTTCAGGATATGACGAACAATTACGTCAGTCAGATAAACAATGCGGCGAAGAATGCTTCACAACAGGTTGGGAGCACGAGCGAGAAATATTCATACAGTATCAGTCAGGCGGAGGAGAAACTGAATCATCATGTGAGGATACTGTTTTTCCTGGCTTTGATACCGACAGCTATTACAGCAATAACGGAAATGATATTGCATATCTGGTCGCAAATCTCACAAATATTTTAGACAGCAACCACCCTGTAGAGGACTGCACTACAATGAAAAAACCTCGTAAAGAGAGAAAGAACATACAAGAAAATCCACAAGGCGGATTTGGTATGAAGATGTAAAGAAAGGATTGCCATGAACGAAACTGAAAATAGAATAACACCAATCACAAGAAACGATATTGCGTTTAACCGCCGTCATCTGTACGAAAGCGATAAGGTTAAAATCGGCAAAAAGACATTTTTAGTCACATCGGTATTTCCTATCGGAACCGAGAACGGTGACAACCCAAGTGCCGATGAAAAAATTAAAAATTTACTTGAACGAAAAACGGGATAAATATTTTACTGGACATTCAAACCGAGTAGGAGTATTGTTGACTTGCAATCCTATTCGGTTTGATTCAACAGAGCCTGAACGGCTCGGAAAGGATGAAAAAATTATGAAATCAAACCAACAAAAGATTACCGCACTCTACTGCCGTCTTTCTCAGGAGGACGAGTTAGAGGGTGAATCAAACAGCATTAAAAATCAAAAAAGTATGCTCGAAAAATATGCCGCCGATAACGGCTTTGGCAACTGTCGGTTCTATATTGATGACGGTTACAGCGGAGTATCCTTTGAACGCCCTGACTTCAAGCGTATGATTGCCGATATGGAAAAAGGAGAAATTGGAACTGTTATCACAAAAGACCTTTCCCGACTCGGCAGAGATTACCTTAAAACCGGTACATATATTGAAATTATATTCCCTCAGAACGATGTGAGATATATTGCCGTAAATGACGGTGTTGATTCCGAAAAAGGCTGTAATGAATTTATCGGAATCCGTAATTACTTCAATGATTTCTTTGCTGCTGACACATCCAAAAAAATCAGGGCAGTCCAAAGAGCAAAGGCAGAGCGTGGTGAAAGGATAGGCTCTAAGCTTCCTTACGGATATATGAAATCCGAAGATAACAGGTTAGTACCCGATCCCGACACTGCTCCCGTGGTAAAACGAATCTTTGATATGTATGTCAACGGAGTGGGAACCCGTACGATTGCAATGACTCTTGAAAGAGATAAAATTATGTCGCCAAGCGCATATGCCTACTACAAATACGGCAGAAAAGAAAATGGCTTGAAGCTGAATAATCCCTATCTGTGGAGTGATGTTACACTTAGAGGAATGCTTGTAAACGAGGTATATATCGGCACAACGGCGAACTACAAAACCACCACCAAATCAAATAAGCTGAAAAAGCAAATTCACAACGACCGCAAGGATTGGCTAATATTTGAAAATACCCACGAGGCTATCATTGATAAATCCACCTTTGAAATGGTGCAGAAGTGGTTTGCAGGAAGAAGAAAACCGAATAAATCAGGTAAGACAGATGTGTTTGCCGGGTTAGTTTATTGTGCCGATTGCAAAAGCAGAATGTATCTTCGCCGAGTGCTTAAGTATCCTAAAGAAAACAACTACCTTTGCAAAACCTATCAGCGATACGGTAATAATTACTGTACGGCACACAGAATCAGCGAACAGGATTTACACGCTGTGATACTTCAAAAACTGAGAGAGGTAACGGCATATGTACGTGAGAATCCCGAAGAATTTTATGAAATAGCAAGCCGTAATGCAAGAGCCGAAGCCGAGCGTGAAATGAAAACTTATCTGAGGGAAAAAGAAGCGGCAGAACAAAGAATAGCAGAGCTTGAAAGTATCATCCGTTGTCTGTACGAAGACCGAGTGCTCGGACGAATTTCTGTTGAACGCTACGAATCATTGTCATCAGGATATGAAACCGAGTAGTCAGAACTGAAAACTAAGCTTAATGAGATGAACGCCTTTCTTGATGAGAACGAAAAGCGAGAGCAGTTGATTCAGGACTTTATTGAAAATGCAAAGAAGTACATTGACATTCAGGAACTGACGCCTGAAATTCTCAGAGCATTCATCAGCAGAATTGAGGTGCACGAAAAGGCAAAATGGCATTCAACAGAATGCGGAAATGATATTGTGATTTACTTCACCGTTGAGCGCAAGGAACAGCTTAATGTATGGCATAAAGAGATTAAAACCGCATAAATCAAGATGCCGAGGGGCGAAATTTCCCCTCGGTTGTAAAAGAAATATTTTCTGACAATAATGATATTACGCAGACTACAGATGTTCCAACAACGGCAAAGTCTACTGCAATTGAGCCTACAACAGCCAAGCCGACCGAGCCTGAAACATCGAAAGATTATGGCGAAAGTAACTCAAATGGTGGTGGAAGATGCTATTTTAACGGCTTTTCAATTGAAGTTCCCGAGGATTATACATACGAGGTTGATGGTGATAAGGTTACTTTTTATGAATCGTATAATCACGAACATCCTGAAACAGGCTCGGACGGATTTTTATTCGCTATTGACTGGACATATGACGGAACGGTCAGCATAGATTCACGCAGACTCGGAAGTAAGGACGGTAAGTATTTTATGTACATTCATCCAACAGGTTTCGGAATGTTGGAGGACGAATACGCAAATCAGCGAATGGTTGATGCCAGAGCTGAAACGGATGATGTACTTTCATCGTTCAGAGTTGAATAACCGAAACCAACGCAGTGCGTATTGCATTGCGTTGATTTTTGTTTTAAAATATATAAAAGAGGTGAGGCGTTATGGGTAAGGATACAAAATTTTGCAGGAATTGCGGTAAGGAACTTCCGATTGAATCGACCTTTTGTCCGTATTGTATGACAAAGCTGATTGATGTTACAACAGGCGGAGAAATTAAGGTAAAAAAGAAAAAGCCGATTATTATTGCCGTTGCAGCGGCAATAGTTTTGCTCATTGTAATTGCGGTGATTATAATTTTGAACAGCACGATTTTTGGTGGCAAATCGGATAATGTTACCACACATGCAACAACTGTTCCGACAACTGCGGTCACGACAACGGCTGAAAATAAAACCTCGGATTATTCAAAATATGTCGGAATATGGTGCGATAAAGACAGCGATATTTCAACTGCAACTCAAAACGGCGGCAATATTCTTGAGATAATTTCCGTCAAAGACGATGTTGTGAGATTTACTTTTACAAAGACTTCGTCTGCACCGCAAAACCGAATTGCGAGAATAAGCAATGTGACAACAAAGGTAATTGACGGAATAGGAACTTTTTCGTTTGATGATGACGGCTGGCAGAACAGCGGTACGGGTAAAATCAAGTTTTCCGACGGCGAAATCTATATTGAAAACACGGTCACAAATCAGAACAGCGAATCAATGTGGGATATAGGCGGAAAGTTTTATCTTAAAAAGTCCGAAAGTTCAATGCTTGATGTTGAGAGCAATAATTTTTTGAACGCTGATTTTGACGATGTAAAAAATGCCTTTGGCGAAGAAATTTCAGATCCGTTTTTAGCGTCGGATAAGTGGTATATTCATTACTACAGTGGTATGAATGTTATGGTCACCGCCGAAACAAATAAAATTTACAGCATTACGGTTGATTACTCGTCAGGAAACCTTGCCAATTCAAACATCGGTTTTGGCGAAATAAACGGCAACAGCGCCTATGACGATGTCTATGCCGAACTCGGCGAGCCAATGTACAATAACATAACCCACGGCGATGTTACCTATAAGCGGAAAGACGGATATGTAACTTTCACCTTTGACGATAATATGAACCTCACGAACTTTGTGTACTGCATTGAAGATACGCATTAGAACATAACAAGTAATAAAAAATCAGCCTGAGCGTCAAGTAACAATGCTCAGGCTGGTGTGTTATGGAGATAATAAAAATTTCAGAAGTATCAGAAATAAAAAATAAGCACTAACCATTATGGTTAGTGCTTATTGAATGGTTGCGGGAGCCGGATTTGAACCGACGACCTTCGGGTTATGAGGGGGAAGCGTTATAAAAAATGCCGTAAAGTTAAAAATATTCTACGCTATTATGGTAAAGTAAAATTGCTATTATTTAAGGTGTACTTAAGTGGAGTGAACTACAGACGGAGGGAAAAATTCGGGGGAAATATTACTATTTATTATCTTTTTTATCATTGCTGTCTTTATTGTTGTAAAAGGAAAGATATAAGGTGGCTATGTTATTAAAAATAGAAATAAGAATACTCATCATTAAGTAAGTTTCAAAAAAAGAAATAGCACGGAAAATATGAAATTGATAGAATTTATTCCATGTAAAAACATATTACTTATTTCATTTTTTGTATTTTGTTTTTAAGATACTTTATTTTATCGTTATCGCTTGTTATCAGAATAGTTACTATCATTGCGGTGAAACCAATTAAAATTGAGATAATAGAAGGCAGTATATCCGCTAATTTATTCAATGTATTTTCAATTTGATTTTGATAGGAATACAAAATAGTACTTATTGTTGCAGTTGCGAATGAAATACATTTTTCATGAATTAAGGTTATTTATCTATTGATAAAAAATATCCATATTTGATATACGGTGCTTTGTATGGTATTTTTTAAGTTTTTGGTTAAAGTATTTGATTGCACCACCAATGGTTACACCACTTCTACGCTCTTCAAAGATTGTGTATATTTATTTAGAAGTGACATTCATCATTACATGAGTTAATTCTTTATCCCTTCAACAATTTCTTATCAGTTGGATGCTCTGAACCATCAATGCTTGACATATAATCATGGGAGTGATTATATTTATAAGATTTAAATACCATTTTTATAAAGTCTTTTCCTCCTTTTTGGATACTCATAATAATTTCTCCAATCTTGCTCTATTTAACATTGTTGTTAAAAAATCAATATTTTTAAATAATTTTGTAGAATAATTTATTTAAGAATTAATTTAATAACTGATTGTGTTATAATTAAGATAATATTGCTACAGTGGAGATGATATTATGGATAAAGTTCTCGATAAACTTGGCCTATATGATATTATTGCTATTCTTTTATCAGGGATGGTTATAGTAATGATTTCATCGTTACTTTTGTTAAATGTTTATAAGATAAATATTGCTAATTATGGGGTTGACACCAATAATACTTTTGTGTTTTTGTTGGTTAGTTATTTTACTGGATTAATTTTTCAAGAGCTAGGTTCCCTCTTTCAAGAAATTATTTGCAAGTTTATTAAAAATAAAAGTTTAGCAATGTATAAAATCAGCAAACATTTAAATAAAGAAAAGTATAAAAAACAAATATCTTATCGGTATATCTCCGAAAATGAATTTAAGGCTCTAAAAAATAAATTAAAGTGTGAGAATCAAAATATAGAAAACGATGATTACAATACTATATATTATTATTGCAAGTTCTATACAGAAAAGAAAAATTCAATTCTTCTTGAAAAATTACAGTCTTTAGCTGCAATGAGTAGAAGTTTTGTTGTCTATTTTTTACTGATATTGATATTATCTTGTGTAGCAAATTTTTATCTTGTATGTAATAATGATTTATCATTATTACAAGTATTGGTGCCTCCATTTTCTGCGTTTTTGTTGGTTTTATTTTATGTCAGGTTTGTTAGGTTTCAAATTATGAGAACTACTAGAGTTTTTAGAGATTTCATATATTATAAAGATGAATAAAAGTTTCTAGTAATTTTGATGTATAATGGTAGAGCAAAGCAAAGTATTAATTAACTTTGTTTTGCTCTTTTTATTGCATAAAAAGAGCAAAACAATTTTTTGGGATTTTATATGCTGATATTTACACAAGAAATTTAAGAGAATTAAAAAAATTGCTGTTTTTTAGCTTGGAAATTCGTTATTGATAGTATAAATATAATTTTTGAAGTATTATTTTTATTGAACAGATTACTCTTTTTACTTGATTATTCTTTACGTAACATTAGACGAAAAGTTATCTTGAATAAAAACTAACTAAAAAAATAAATTTGTCAAAAAATGTAATATTTTCTTGGAATTGCCATATATTAAGAATAGATGAGTTGTTAATTATTGGAATTTCTACATATTCAAACAATCTATATCTCTTTTGAGTAATGGGTGTTTGAGTAAATCTAAGTTATTTATTAATAACTTTAAGGAGGTTAAAATTTGAAGGAGGATAATATCATTATCAGAAAGGAGAATGATGATGACGGATTAGATAATTTTAATTATGTTAAAGCTACCAAATACGGAGATAATCTTGATTTAATGGCTTGTACTAATAGTTTTAAAAAAGGAAATCAAAAACCAAATTGTAAAAAGATATGCAAAGGTATGTATATTAATACTGTAACAAATGAGTATATCAAAAGCCAAAGAGTATGTTAATAGAGGTGAAAACTTCAGCTTGTTGAAAAAGTCTGCGGACAACCTGTATAAACTCATTCATGCTAACTTTTATAAAAATATTGGTTATCATTGCGTATTAACTTACAGCAAACCACCTAAGGATACAGATGAAGTCTATCACGATTTTAAAACCTTTTGGCAGAAGGTGAGATATCGTTATCCTAATATGGGATATATCTCTGTTTTTGGAGCCTACTCAAAATGGGGTTTGGCATATTCATCTACTGCTGAAAGATGTAAAAAACTACAAGATGTTTCTGTCGTATTATACCATTAGAAAATGTTGGACAAAGGGATATTGCTATATATCTAAAATGCGAGAAAATGTAGACTACGGTCAGTATTTTCGCAAGAAGATTACAGCAGACAATGAATTGTTAGAACTTTATAAGCCCGGAGTCAGGTATTTCAGATATTCGAGGAACATTAAGAAAGCTTTAACTTTTATTGCAAACAAAGATGAAATTAACACTCTTATAGAAAGAGGTAATTATCAGTTAATAAACCAATACAGCTTGTCTATTAACAAACTTGATTTTGATGGAGAAGTTCCCCTAAATAAAATTTTTTATAAAAATTACAAGAAAAAGGAGTTTTAAATATGTTTGATAATAATAAATTTGATTTTAGCTATAATGTTTTTTATGAGTTGGTAGGAAAAGAAAAAACAGAAGAGCAGATAATATGTTACTTTGTTTTCTATGCAGATAATATCGATGGTGCTGGAACTTTTAAAATCGTTCTTTCTAAAAACTGTGTAGAGTACGAGAAACTGAAACTCGGTTATAACTATATGTTCACTAAGAAAAACGGAAAAATAGAGATGGTTGATTATTATAAATTATTTAGAGAGAAATTTTTATGCAGTGAAATTATAATCTAATAAAAATGTTATAAACACTACCTGAATTATAAAATTTCAGGAGGAAATAGATTATGGTGAAAATAAAAGAAAATATGGCTTCATATTCAGAGAGTGATATATTGAGTATCATTGATTATATCAATGAAATACTTAACTATGCAGAGTGTAATTCAAACTGCGATTATATCATAACATATGACGATATGTCCTCTCTAAATGAAGCAGTCAAAAAGCTAAGGAGGGTTGCTAGTGCCAAGAATGTGTTTGGTAAAAGATGCATTTGAACAGTTGAAAAAAGACGATCCTGATACTGATGTTACATTGTATGCTTTGCGTACTATTGTAAAGTCAGGAATTGTCCCAACTGTAAGGCTGGGAAGAAAAGTATTAATTAATTACGATTCTCTTCTGGAGTATTTCCGTTTCGGTGATAAAAAGCAAACAGCCACAGATGTTATTCGTCGTATTGAATCATAACAGAGAGTGCTAAAACCACTCTCTTACATATTACAGAAAATTTTTGTGATTTTTGAAAAAAGTTTTTGCTTTTTACAGAATTTTGAGCAATAATTAAGTTTGTGGTTAGTTCTTTTAAAGAATTATTATATTAAGGAGGAACAGTAATGGCAAGTGCAAGACAAAAAGGCAGAGGATATGAAATCCGAGTATCTATGGGTTGTGATATGAATGGTAAAAAGATTGTAAAATACAAAACTTGGGTACCTGACAAAAATTACACGCCGAAACAACTTGAGAAAGAATTAGAACGACAAAAGATGTTATTTGAAGAGGAGGTTAAAACTGGCAACTGTGCTAACAGCAATATTAAATTTGAACCTTATTCAAAAATTTGGATAAAAGATTACGGTGAACAAAACTTAGCACCAAAAACTTTATCCAGGTATTGTGAATACTTGAAAAGAATTAATAAGGCTATCGGTCATATTAAATTAAAAGACTTACAACCTTTACATTTAAATACATTCTATAGAAATTTAGCTGAAGACGGAGTTAATATGAAAGCAAAAAGAGATGAAAAAGGAAATATTATTGCTAACGGAAGATTGTCTCCAAAAACAATAGTGGAACACCATAGAGTTATATCTAAATTACTATCTACTGCAGTTAAATGGAATTATATAAATGATAATGTAGCAAAGCGAGCAGATCCGCCCAAAGTTCCTGCCAGGGATATTGAGTTCCTTGATGAGAATGAAACAAAAGAAATGTTAAAAGCATTAAATGGGGAATCAATAACATATAGAACAATGATTTTACTTTTGGTGTATACTGGAATGCGTAGGGGCGAATTATTTGGACTGGAATGGAAAGATATAGATTTTAAAAATGGTTATCTTCATATTGTAAGGACTTCGCAATATATAGGTAACAAGCAATTGATTACAAAAGAACCTAAAACTAAATCAAGCAAAAGAACGATGAAAATTAGTAATGATATGTTAAAACGATTAAAAATCTATCAGGCATGGCAATCGGAACAACGATTAAAGATTGGTAGTGAATGGAACGATACTGATAGATTATTCACTCAATGGAATGGATTACCTATGTATCCGGATTCACTTACCAAATGGTTTAAGTTGTTTTTAAAAAGACATAATCTAAGACAAGTAACATTACATTCATTGCGACACACCAATGCAACTTTGATGATAGCAGAAGGTACAGATATTAGGACTGTTTCTGGTAGGTTAGGTCATTCTAATACTTCCACTACTTTAAATATTTATACCCATGCTCTAAAATCAAAAGATACTCAAGCAGCGGAAATATTAAACGATATTTTGGCAATAGGTTAAGTTTTATATATTGTAAAACTTTTAAAAATATAAATAAACGGCTGTAACCATGCTATAAGCCTCTATAAAGCTCACAGACGCTTGTTTATAACTTTTGCGAACCCTTTTTTGCTTGGGGTATTATAAAACCTTTATAGAACGTTTAAGAGAAAAATAATATTAACTTTACTTTATGAGTAGTGTGCTGTTGGCACAAGACAAAAAACTGCCCTTATCTATTATAAAATAAGGGCAGTTTTTATTATCTGTTTTTATCAAAAATCAATTATGATGATTTTGCTTTGTTTTTTGATTTTAGTTGATTGTTAGCTCGGACAAAGACTTTTCCTTGTTCAATGTACAGCTGTTGTTGTTCATTTGTCATTGAACGGAATACACGCAGTAATTCTTCTTCTGCAAGATTATTGGTTTTGTTCTCGGGAATATTCAAAAGATAATCGGCGGATACATTAAAATATAATGCTATTCTTTTTAAAGTTTCAAAGTCAGGTTCACTTACACCTTGAACATATCCGCCTATTGTTGACGGTGCAATATTGAGGTCATTTGCAAATTGCTTTTGTGTAATATTTTCTTCATCTATAAGCAAGCGTAATTTTTCGCTGAAATTCATAGTAATCACCCATAATTATTTTAAATGAAGATATGAAATAATGGTTAAATATACTAGAAACTCGTTGACAAAACTAGAACGCAGTTGTAAAATAAAGTAAAGGTATTATTTAGTTTTATTGGAGGTAATACTATGGAACAAAATGCGGTTAATATTCAAAAATCAGAGAAAAAATTCGGTAGGTTCTACAAAATATTATGTGTAGTTCTTGTTTTGCTGCTTTTGATAGGCATGCTTGGAATTACGGTTTATAACGGTAATCAAAAAGTGGGAAACGGACTTTCAGCATATGAACTTGCGGTGAAATACGGATATGACGGTACTGTTCAGGATTGGCTCACATCACTTTCAGGTAAATCTGCTTATGAAATTGCAGTTGATAATGGTTACAAAGGAACAGAAAAAGAATGGATAGAATCATTAAAAGCTTCATCCAATGAGGTTGTTAGTGTTAAAACGGCAAAGTTTTCTTCAAATGGCGATTTGCTTATAGTATTGTCAGATGATTCAGAAATCAATCTAGGAAAAGCTGTCGGTAAAGATGGTATGAATGGTTCTAATGGTAAAAATGGTACGGATGGTAAAAATGGAATAGACGGAAAGAACGGTACAAACGGTCAGAACGGAAATGATGGCTTAAATGGAACTAATGGTAGAGATGGTATAAACGGCACTGACGGTAAAAATGGTGCTGATGGTATAGGAATTTCTAATGCAAGTATAAATTCTGACGGTCAACTTGTTATTGCTTTTTCAGATGGTAAAACTGTAAATCTTGACAAAGTAACAGGAATGAATGGTAAAGACGGTGTTAGTGTAACAAACTCAGAAATCAATTCAGATGGTGAGCTTGTATTGACATATTCAAACGGACAGCGTTCAAATCTTGGAAATGTAATAGGTGCAAACGGAAAAGATGGTATTGACGGTAAAAATGGTATAGATGGTAAAAACGGAAGCAACGGTATTAGTGTAGCAAAATCCGAAATTAATTCTCTTGGCGAACTTGTATTAACATATTCCGATAATAGGATAGAGAATCTCGGTATAGTTGTAGGTTCGGATGGTCAAAACGGTAAAGATGGTTCTGACGGTAAAGACGGAACAAATGGTCTTGACGGAAAAGATGGTATAAGTGTTTCAAGTGCCGAAATAAATTCTGATGGTCAACTTGTTATAGCATACTCAAACGGACAACGTTCAAATCTTGGAAATGTAATAGGTGCGAACGGTAAGGATGGTATTGACGGCAGGAATGGAACAGATGGTAAAGACGGTCAGAACGGCAAAGATGGCATAAACGGAACTAATGGTAAAGATGGTACAAATGGTCTTGATGGAAAAGATGGAATAAGTATTGCAAAATCTGAAATAAATCTTAAGGGTGAACTTGTTCTTACATATTCAAATAACTTTGTTGAAAATCTCGGTGTAATTGTCGGTACAAACGGTAAGGACGGAAAAGATGGCAGAGATGGAGTTGACGGTAAAAACGGAATTGATGGTAAAGACGGTGTTAATGGAACGAATGGAGAAAATGGTCTTAACGGTGAAGACGGAGTTGGTATAGAGAGCATTGCGATAAATTCCTCGAATGAACTTTGCATAGTTCTTACAAATAACACTGAACTTAATCTTGGAAATATTAAAGGCTCTGACGGTTTAAATGGTACAGACGGTCAAGACGGTATTGGAGTAGCTGAGACTTCAATTGATAACAACGGTCAACTTGTAATCAAATATACTGACGGAACATCAAAAACATTAGGTGTTGTAGTCGGAAAAGATGGAACAGACGGTAAGAACGGTACTGATGGAAAAGACGGCGTCAACGGCACAAATGGTATTGATGGTAAAGATGGTACAAACGGTGTTGACGGTAAAGACGGAAACGGAGTTAAAGACACCTCAATCAATGATAACGGTGAACTCGTTTTAACTTATACTGACGGTACAACTGTTAATCTTGGAACTGTAGTAGGCAAGGACGGAACAGACGGTAAGAATGGTACTGATGGAAAAGATGGTGTCAACGGCACAAATGGTATTGATGGTAAGGATGGTACAAACGGAAAAGATGGTGTTGACGGTAAAGATGGTATAGGTGTAGCAAAATCCGAAATAAATTCAAAAGGTGAACTGGTAATTACTTATTCGGATAACACTTTCATCAACCTTGGTGTTGTTGTAGGTCAAAACGGTAAGGACGGAATTAACGGCAAAGATGGTATCAATGGTACAGATGGTGTAGACGGTAAAGATGGAATTAACGGTACAAATGGTGTTGACGGAAAAGATGGTATAGGTATCTCAGATGTAACAATTAATACGTCAGGTGAACTTGAACTTACTTTTTCTGATTTATCAAGTATTAATCTTGGTTGTGTAGTAGGTAAGGATGGCACAAATGGTATTGACGGCAAGGATGGTGTAGGAATATCGAATGTTTTAATATCTGATACAGGAATTCTTACAGTTGAACTTACGAGCGGTGTGAATCTTGAATTAGGTAACATCAAAGGTGCTGATGGACTCGGTATTACAAAATCTGAAATAAACACAAATGGCGAGTTAATACTTACATATACAAATGGTCAGTCAACCAACCTTGGAATTGTTAAAGGTACGGATGGTGTAGACGGCAGAAACGGTACTGATGGAAAAGATGGCACAAGTATTGCTAATGTAGTTGTATCTTCGGAGGGAGCTTTAAGTGTTGAACTCTCAAACGGAACAATTCTTAATCTTGGTAATATCAAAGGTACTGATGGAATCGGAATAACAAAATCTGAAATAAATTCAAATGGTGAGCTGATACTTACATACACAAACGGTAATACGGAAAATCTTGGTGTTGTTGTGGGTGTGAACGGTTCAAATGGTACTAACGGTAAAGACGGAACAGGTATTAAATCAGTTACTCTTTCATCAGACGGAAATCTTAGTATTCTTTTGACTGATAATACTGTATGTAATCTTGGAAATATCAAAGGCGAAAAAGGAGATAAGGGAGATAAAGGCGATAAAGGTGCTGACGGCAAGAATGGTAAAGATGGTAGAGGTATAGCCAAAACGGAACTTGTCAACGGAGAATTGATTATCACATATACAGACGGAACAAGTGATAATTTAGGAAGTATTGGCGGAGGAGTCCCCGAAGAGGATGAAGAAATATTAAAATTCACCTTGTTGGCAGATGATACATATAGTGTCTCTGCTGGTAATGGTGCAAAAAATGTTGACAGCATTGAAATTCCTTCTACTTACAATGGCAAAGCAGTAACACAAATTGCTGATAAGGCTTTTATGAATTTATCAAATTTAACTAAAATCACAATTCCTGACAGTATCACAAAAATTGGAGAATATGCGTTTTATGATTGTACATTACTTTCGAATATTATATTACCAAGTAGTTTGCAATCGATTCAAAAGTATGCTTTCTCTGGGTGTACTTCAATAACTGAAATCACAATACCAAGTGCAACTACATATATTGGAGAATATGCTTTTTATAATAGTTCATTAAGCAATGCAACTTTTGAAGAAACTAATGGTTGGACAACTACATATGATTCAAGTAAAAAACAAAAGGGAGCTATTCTTCTGTTTAGTTTTAGCAATTGGGATTATAATTCTTCTGGAGTATCCTATTATTATACTGATTACGAATGGGGGTATTTTTCTCGAAAAAGCGATATGGCGCAAATTCTAAGTGGTGATTATTCGACTTCATATTATGTGTATAGAACTCTTAATTATCGTACAGTTTCTATGTACAAATATGCGTGGTCACGCAGCTAAATAAAATAAAAGGAGAGATTCGAAGTGGCAGTTTGGGGAATTGGTGCATATTACAAAGGTGATAACGGCACTGATAAAACACAAGACTTTATAAACCAAGGATTTGCTTGTATTGGTTGGAGCGAAAATGATGCTCCTGCCCTATATCAGATGATAAAGTCAGTTAAAATAGGAGATATTATTTATATAAAATCTTTTACTCCTAATCAAAAGCAATTGTGTGTAAAAGCAGTAGGGATTGTAACCGATAACTGTAAAAATCACGATAGATTGGGCTACGGCGTCAAAGTAAAATGGAAAGAAGAGTTTAGTGAATCTATCAATATTACGGTGTCTTCCGAAATGTACAGAAACAATGTGTTCAATAATACTATGTATGAAGAATACAATGAAAATATTATTTCTAAACTAGTTGATATAATCATGAATTAAAATAAAAACAGTCTGAGTATTTGTGATTGATACTCAGACTGTTTTTATATGGATATAAGAATAAAATTTCAAAAATAAACATCATCGGAGGGAAATTCGGGGGAAATCTGCAAAACTTAGATATTTAGGCAAAAAGAAAAACGGCAAAACCTTAGCGGTTAAGCCGTTTCTTAGTGGTTGCGGGAGCCGGATTTGAACCGACGACCTTCGGGTTATGAGCCCGACGAGCTACCGAGCTGCTCTATCCCGCGATATACAACTCTGCTGTTTTTTACAGCTTTATTATTATAGCATTATGTAAAGGTTGTGTCAATAGTTTTTTGCATATTTTTTTATTTTATGCTTTGTCCGGCTTTTTGACTGAATTTATTTACATTTTAATCTTAGTTTTTTTAACGGGTATGTGTACAATTATGTGGAGGAACAGATGCAAATAAAAGATTTAAATGCCTGTTGAAACAAAAGTGAGATTGTGCAAAATAATGATTTATATGTGTTTTGCACGGTGAATTTGATATATTGATTGCGGATTGCTTTTGTGGTACAATTACCGTGTGAATTTGCGGAATTTTTAAATTGCGACAAATACAGATGAGAGGGAATTATGGGAAAGAACAAAACACGCAGTAAATCTGCACTTAAACAAAACAGTGTCACAGCTGAAAACAAAAGGCTCGGCGATGACGGAAACATTAATTTTACTTTTAAAATTTTGTCGGCAATCGGCATTATTATCATAGTTTCGGGACATTGCTACAACGGCGGCGTGTCGCTGATGTATGATTGGTTTCCGAAGTATTCGTACAATCTCGCCTTGTTCGTTTTCATTTCGGGATATTTTTACAAGGAAAAACACGAGGAACATATTTTCAAATATATATGGGGACGGACAAAACGCTTGTTGATTCCTGCGTATCTATGGAACATTGTTTACGGAATAATCGCATTCGCACTTACTCAGGTCGGCTATACGATTGCTCAGGGCAAATTTGATCTGTACAACCTTTTTGTTATGCCGTTTATTGACGGCGAAAGTTTTGCCTACAACCTCGGTTCGTGGTTTGTGTATCCGCTGTTCTGTGTTTATGTTTTTAATATACTGTTTCGCAAACTGCTCAAAAAGGTTCACAGGGGCAACGAGTATGTCATTCTTGCCGTGTATCTTGCAATCGGAATTTTCGGTGTGCAATACTGCATTTGGAATCCTGCCCCAAAGGGTGCGTGGCTGTTGTTGTTCAGGTCAATGTTTTTTCTGCCGTGTTTTGAGTTTGGCAGATTTTATCACGAAAAGCTTGAAAAACACGATAATCTCAACAGCGTTGCATATTTTGCAATCGTTCTCGGAGTTCAGCTTCTTCTCCTCACATTCTGTGAAAATCTTGAATACACTCCGTCAAAGTGTGTGAAGTTTGACAACGGCTGCGTTATTCCTTATGTAACCGCAATCACGGGCATTGCGTTCTGGCTGAGGGTTGCAAAGCTGATTACTCCGATTATCAAGAACAAAAAGCTTGTCAGGATGATTTCGGACAATACCTACAGCATTATGATTCACCACATTTTTGCCTTTATGATTGTAAAATGGGCGTTCTGGGGATTGAGCGTAATTACACCGCTGTTCAAAGATTTCGATATTTTAAAACTCAAGTCAACAATCTGGTACATTTATCGTCCGAACGGCTTAAACTTTTACTGCATAATCTACCTTGCCGCAGGAATATTCATTCCGATTCTTATAGGAACGGTTACGCACAGGATATTTGAATTTATGAAAGAGCATACCTTGAAGAGTATGCAAAAAAGCAGTCGGACAGGTAAAGTAAACAAAATTAAAAAAGTACGTAAAATAATGCTTTTTTTACAGGCTTTAAAATGAATAAAAAATAAGCTGTATGTGCATTGTTACAAAATAACACGGCTTGTATTGTGCAATATTTGCCTTTAAAGCTGCGCGACTGAACAACTTGCACTAAAAGGTAAAATAATATTTATTCATTTCGCCGTAGCAAAAAACATTAATTTGTGTTACAATATTTCATTATAGTATTTAGCGGAGCAGATATGCCGATATACAGAATAGCTGATTTGAATGTTGAAGTTAATCCAAAATTTAAAATATGCAGGAAACGGCTTGAAAACTATGCCGTTAAGTCGAATGAATCGGGAAAGACCGACATTGCGATATCGGTTTCGGATGACGAAATTCGTGAGCGTCTCAGGCTTTCCGACAACCTCAGCGAACAAGGTGCGGAGGATGTTCTGATACTCTCAAAATTCTGCAACGCCGTGCTTGACGGATTTGACGGATTCTTTTTTCATTCGTCCTGTCTTGAGCTTGACGGTGAGGGCTATGTTTTTTCGGCAGTCAGCGGAACGGGCAAGTCTACCCACACGGCTCTGTGGCGAAGGCATTTTGGCAACAGGGTGACGATGATTAACGATGACAAGCCGGTTATACGAAAATGTGACGGAAAATTTTATGCTTACGGAACTCCGTGGATGGGGAAAGCTGACATAGGAACAAATACAAAAGCACCCGTTAAGGCTGTGTATATTCTTCAGAGAGCAGAAGAGAACACGGCAGTCAGGGTGTTGCCGTCGCAGGTTATGAAACAGTTGCTTGAGGCAACGGTTATTGATGTTGAGCGGAGCAGAATGGAAAAGCTGCTTGAATTGCTTGATGAGTTCTTTAAGGAAACACCGTTGTTTTTGCTCGGTTGTAATATGGATGAAAGTGCTGTTATGACGGCTTACAATGCCGCAAACGGCGGATAAGGCTATGGAAATTTCAGAAAGCGGAGGAATATAAGATGGAATTTGTTCAGGTCGTTTCGGTTGAAAATATG